>VAOY01016831.1_pt1 | contig 55157 bp, 46 predicted proteins | sample 3393881 | NCBI WGS metagenome assembly VAOY01 (sample SAMN08290430, study PRJNA428436) | hydrothermal vent metagenome | isolation source: Deep-sea hydrothermal vent chimney | place: Indian Ocean: Southwest Indian Ridge
GTTAGTCAGTCGTTAACCGTTATCGTGATTCCCATTACGCTCTATTACGGCGTAGCCGATGCCATGCTCATTGGCCTGCTGGCGTTTGTACGAACCAGTTTTGGTACTTTATTCCCGCCGGCTTTTAATGCCTTTATCCCGGAAGTTGTCGAAAAAGATTCCTTGACAAAAGTGAACTCGATCAATGCAACCAGTATGCAATTGGCCTATCTATTAGGCCCCGCTTTTGCCGGTGTACTATTGGGGATTATTTCCATTAGTAAATTATTCATTTTTGATGCTATATCGTTTCTTGCAGCCACCACATTACTTCTTTTTGTGATTAAAAAAAAACCCTTCCACCAAGAAACACACGCAACATTGAAACAGCTAAAATCCGGATTAAAGTATATTATCCAACATCGAAGCATTGGCTATCTGATTTTGTTAACTATTTTAAACAATATTTTCATCATGGGCCCGGCTATTGTGGGGATGCCTATTTTAGTTAAATCCGTATTGGGAGGGACTGCTTCCGATTTTGCTTTTGTTGAAGCAGGGATGGCCGGCGGTATGCTCATAGGGTCATGGCTGGTTTACAAATATAACTATCGGTTCAACAATGGACTTTTGCTTCTCATTGGATTGTTATGGGATGGAATCACGTATACTTTTTTTTACTGGGTACCTTCGATTCCAATAGCTATTCTGATAATAATTATTCATGGTGTGGGCATTCCCGTTATTACCATTACCCGCACTGCTATCATCCAGCGCAATACGCCTAATGAATTTCATGGACGATTATTTTCTATGGTACACCTGGCCGTCGTCGGCATGACGGCGTTGTCATCAGCCTTGGTGGGAATTCTTGCTTCATTAATGCCCGTTCCTACAGTATTTCTAATTTTCGGAATAGGTGCTTTTGTAAGCGGATTGATCGGCCTCATGTCTTCCGGCCTAAGAAAGTTGAATTAGTTTTTGGAATTTCAGTAAGCCAGTATAATTTCCCGCTTTACTCCAATAATCAATATGGTTGAAACAAAGATATGAAATCATTATAAACCCGTGGTTGATTCACTAGAGAATATCAGCAAGAAGAAAAGCATTAAAATTGATGGGTGAACCGTTTTTTCTTGTTATTGATCAAGGGACTTCATCAACGAAGTGTTTTTTGTTTGACTCAAACAATGAAGTCGTATTTACTCACCGAATCAAGCATCAGCTTATCCGGCCAAAACCTCACCATGTAGAATGTGATGCGCTGGAGATTGCAGATGCCTGCAAAACGTTGATTCAAGAATGTGTACAATTCACTGAAGAACATTCCTCCGTAATTCACAGTGCCGGTTTAGCTATACAGCGCTCTACGTTCTTATTTTGGGATAAGAAAACCGCGAAACCTCTAACGCCCGCTTTGAGCTGGCAGGACAGCCGGGCAGTCGCGGAAGTCAAGCAGTTGTCAGATCAAAATCATTTTGTCCATAAAAGATCCGGAGTCCCTTTGAGTGAGCACTTTGGTGGACCAAAATATTTACATCTAGTAAATAATAATAAATCATTAAAAGAAAAAATCAACCGTGACGAATTGTGGTTTGGGTCCTTAAGTACGTTTTTAGTGCATCATCTAACCGGAAATGCGTTCATTGATCATTCCATTGCCGGCCGGTCTTTACTATTAAACGTTGATACGCTCCTGTGGGATAATGAATTATGCGGTCTCTTTGACGTTAACGCTACCTGTTTGCCTCCCATACGTCCAACTTTGGATAAATACGGTACAATCGAAAATTTTGGAATTTCCTTGAACTGCGTTATAGGAGATCAGCAAGCGGCTCTGATCGGGCAAGGTGGAATAAAGGATCATTTTCTAGCAATGAATTTCGGAACCTCCGGATCTGTGTTAATGAATACTGGATCTGTTCCAAATCACAATGAAGGTTTACTGAATAATATTCTTTATTCTGACTCCATCGAAAAGCATTATTTGACTGAAGGGTCCATTAATGCTTGCAATGCATTATTCTACTGGCTGGAAAAAGAACTAAATATTCCCCATAAAGAAATGCATTGGGATATGCGCTGTCAGCGCACTGAAGTTAACGGTGTATTAATTCCCGGTTTTGCCGGTTTGGCGGCTCCGTATTGGAAAAGCGGTTTCAACTCTGTCTATTTTAACCTGAATAATGCTCCGGATGATGAAATCGTTAGGGCGGGGATGGAGTCTATTGGTTTCTTGGTTGATGACATTCTGAATGAAATGCCGAAAGGAAAAAGGCTTTCCTTAATCCCTGCCGGTGGCGGCGGCGCCAGAAGCTCTCTTTTACAATTTATCTCAGATATAACCGGATTAAGGATCGGCCACTCATCCATGAAAGACCGTACTGCTTTAGGAGTCTATTATCTTCTAAAAAAATATACTGGAGAAACCATTAAATTTTACGGTACAGAATATAATATGATTTTCGAACCGGCCATGGAGGATGAATTGAGAAAAGAAAAAATGACGAGCTGGCGGTCAGCGCTGGAAACGATTGGATTATCTTAACACGCTCCCATTTTATTTCATTGTACAAAATTGAACCGGGTATTTTTCCGATACGATGACTGATTTATTTTAACCAAGCTTTTCCCCCTTTTCTAAAAGTCGAATAGACTCTCTGATTCGGTTTTCAATTGTTTCTTGTCGTTTCGCCATTTTTATCCAAGCAATAAATTGTTTCTTAAAAGCCAAAGCTAATTGCTCGAAGAATTCTTTTGCTTTCTTATTTTGATTTAGTGCTTTTATAAAATCTTCCGGTAAGTCATAATTTATTGTGGGTCTATCGATTTCTTCCCAACGTCCGCTTGTTTTTGCAGCTTTAATTTTTACCATTCCTGCGGAGGTCATTCGTCCGCTTTCAATTAATCTTTCAACTCTTTTTTTATTTGATGGTGACCATTTACTCGTTTTTTTTCTGGGAGTAAACTTTCTGGCATATTTCGATTCATCAATTTTTTTGATAATGCTGTCAATCCAACCGAAACATAATGCTTCTTCCACGGCAGATTCGTAATCCAGGGTAGGCCTCGTACCCTTTTTGTAAAATATTAACCACAGTTCCGTTTCTTTATCATGGTTGGATTGTAACCATGTTCTCCATTCCCGCGGTGTTTTGAAATAAAGTGATTTCACGTGATCATCTTTTATTTACAAGGTTACAACCATTGTCCAAGAAGTACCAGATATGCCGATTTTTTCAAAACTAAGTTTTTCATAAAGTTTTCGTGACGGATTTTCTGGTTCAACACTTAAACTAATTTTTTGAATCGCCAATTTTTTAGCATGCATCATAGTTTTCTTTATTAATTCTGTACCAATGCCTTGACCTCTCATTTCTGGTATCAATGCTATTCCAAGCTCAGGTGTTTTTTCGTTAACAAAACCATATGAATGATTTTCATTTGTCCAGAACCTATACCAGATTGCACCAATGAGTTGATTGTGTTCATTGATAGCCATTAGAGAAAAATCTCCATTTTGATTATCCCATTCTTTAAATATTTTAGATATATCCGGATTCAAAAACAGTTCATCTAAAGAAGGTCTAATTTTAGGTGGATTCCAAAAAACAGCTTCGTAAAGCATTTCCTTCAAAAACGGCACATCTTTCGAATCTCCAAATCTGTATTGAATTTCACTCATTCAATTTCTATTGCCTTCTAACTGTTTATATGTTTACAAATATATTTTTCAATGCCCTGATCAACGTATCAGCATCTTGCTCATCATTATAAGCATTGAAAGAAAATCTTAAAAGAATTTTATCTTTCCAGGGGAAAATAGGTATCTCAATTTTATACTCATCCAACAGCTTCCTCTTGAATTCCAACCCATTGTCTATCTTGATAATTACACTAGCCATTTGCCCCAGCCACTCTTCGTTATTTGGGCAGATTGGTTCTGTGTCGATGATTTCATATACACGATCTCGTGTTTCACGGACAAGCTGACGGCATCTTCTTTTTACTGATTCCCAATCATGGTCGGCCTGAAATTGAATAGCCGCCGGCACAGTTAAAAATGCGCTGGGATCCCAAGTGCCCTGATACTGATTTTCATGAATGAAGGGAGAGGGCGAAGGATCAACGATAGACCCCCAACTGATGATCAATGGTTTGATTTTATCCTGTAATGATTTTCTTACATACATAAACGAAGTGCCTTTCGGCGCTGACAACCATTTGTGGCATGCACCCACATAGATATCCGGATCCATCTCTGAGATGTTCAGCGGTATGTGAGCGGGTACGTGTGCCCCATCAACAATGATCATGATTCCGGATTCTTTCGCCCGTCGGCAAATCTCCGCCGCAGGAAAAATCACACCCGTGGGGCTAGTGATTTCACTTATAAAGATAACCTTTGTATTCTCATTCACATCGGACCAAAACTCTTCCACAAAATCGTCATGGGTTGTCATGGGCAAGTGCGTAGAATGCTCAACTAAAGTAAATCTTTTCACTCCTGCATAATGTTTCCAGGTCCGAATCAGCGAACCGTATTCCTGATCTGTTGTAAGTACTTCATCTCCGGTAACAAGATCTAAACTGCATACAATCGTATTGACGGCTGTGGTAGGATTGGCTACATAAACCAGATCATCCCCATGGCAACCGACAAAGGCTCCTAGAACATCTCGGGCTTCCTTTAAATATTTGTACACATCCCGTGTCATAAATTCAACTGGCTGATGTTCTAATTTTTCTTGCCAGCGCTGATATTCCTCAAACACTGGCTTCGGACAGGCGCCAAAAGAACCGTGGTTGAGAAAAGTAATTTCAGGATTTAAAAGATAAAGGTCTTTCACAAACTACTTTGCCAATGCCCCCATGGGGTCCCAAGGAGGCAGTATAACTGGTTCTTTTTGATATACAGAAAATTCGTCTTTGGTGATATAATTTTTATGAACCACCACTTCAAAACTATACTCATCAAACCAGGAGTCGGTCATAATATCGTAGCCTTTGTCCCCCCGCTTTTCTCCCCAACTGTTTTCAACCCGCCATTTCCTCGGACGCCCTTTCCCGTCCAGATCAACACCAGTGAACAACATAGCATGTGTCATTAAGCTGTCTCCGAATTCCAATCGATCCGCTTTCGTCATTGGAAAATCTGTACTGTAAAACAATTCGTAATCGAAAATGTCCATATCCATCACACCAAGATTGCGATGAAAATGTTTCCCCACATCACACCCGAGCCATACCGGATGATCATCTTTAATGGATGAAGAGGCTGTTTCCTTCAGACGTTTTGAAGGCAAGTTTAAATAGCGAATCATTTCTCCTTCAACAACATTGCCTAAATAGTCCACAGTATAAACTTCATTATACATCTTATCTGACATGGGGCAATTAATCAAACACACATAATCCTTGAGATTTAATCCTACATGATCTTCGAAAAATTTCTTTGGTGTTAAGTTCTCAAAGCGCCGGAACTTTTTGTCTTTATCGCGGACCTGCCAGTCAAATTTTTCCGGTGGCGTTCCCAGGCTGATGGTTAACATTTGGTATATAGTGCACAGCATATTGTCTTTCGTTGCTCTGAGTTCTTTGATATCTGCACCTTTTTCATAAGTTGTACGCAGATCTTTTGCAAAACCCCGGAGTTTACGTGTAATCATTCGATTCATACGCATAGACTGACTGGATTGGAAGCTTTCCGGCATTTTTGATTGGGGAAGTGCTCCGTATTTTTCGATTAAATTGGTAAACATATGCCACTGCCCGCCGTCTTGGATTGGATCTGTAAGCAGATGCATGACAAGACGTCCGTCTCGGGGTTCATCCACGGTTTTGATGATATTTTCTAGAAAGTAATTGGATTTCTCCAGTTTATCACAAAACATGAAATAATTCTGGCTGAATTCAAAATTTTTCAGGTTGTATTTCCGTCCTAAATAAATCCGAAAAAGATTCAACCCTGCAAATCCCCAACATCGGCCACTGGATTTTTGATTCGTCACTTTCATTGCTCCCGAGATCATTTCAGAGAAAGTGTGATCTATTTTACGAAATGCTTCCCAATCCATAGCCAGGTCCATCACATCCCCCCGAATAGCAGCATTTCGTGCCAGACGAACCTGGGGGTTCTCGTTAGCAGATTTACGATAGGATTTAATGTTTTTAAGTAGAATTATTGAACTCAATTTTCTCTTTCCTTATTTTCATTCATTTGGTTAGATAATATAGTCTGATTTATTTCCTCTGCTTTCTTTGATCCAAATAAAGCTGCAACAAGTTCAAAGGCAAATGCCATAGCAGAACCACACGCCTGGCCAGTAATAATTTTGCCATCCACGACCACCCTTGCTTCCTGATGACAGGCTGAAACAATTTTGTGAGCTGATGATGGATGTGACGTCACTTTTCTTTTTGAAATGACTCCTGCTTTTTCTAAAACAATCGGAGCAGCACAGACCGCTGTTATAAATTTCCCCCGGTCTGCGGTTTTTTGAATCACCTTAATTACATTTTTATTTTCAGAAAGATTTAGTACACCCGGTATTCCTCCAGGCAGGGTAATCATATCCCAATCTTTATTCACTTCATCTTCTATTACACTATCCGCTTTCATAGAAATTCCGTGCGAACCGGTTACATTGCGTTTTTCTATTCCGGCCGTGATGACTTCGGCTCCGGCCCGCCGTAAAATATCAATGATTGTCACAGCTTCAATTTCTTCGAATCCTTCCGCCAATGGAACCAAAATACGTTTAGACATGGATCATTTCTCCTGTTGACTCACTATTTAACTGGCAACGGTTATTCGTAATATAATACCCCTTTGTATTTCCCCTTTTACAGGGGAAAAAAATAGGATAAAACCGTTGACCTTCTCCCCTGTCATAGGGGAGAAATGAAGAGGGGTATTAAACATTGAACGTGCTCCTTTAATCATACGATAAACATATGCCGGAGTCATATTTTTTTTACTCCTGAAATAACCCGATTCATTTTTGATTCCTGAATATCATTGATCAATCAAATCAGTAATTTTGCTTCGTACCAGATTACTCAAAGAATCTAAATCCATATTATTATATTCCTCTTTGGGGATTAACTCGCCAAATCTCAATGTTAAAATCCCGGGGTTTAACCTCCAGTCCATTTTCTTTTTTGCTTTATATGCGCCGATTAAAGCCACGGGCACTACAGTTACGCCTGTATTCATCGCAACATGAAACGGTCCTTTTTTAAAAGGTCCCATTTGTCCTGAAAGAGTTCGGGTCCCTTCAGGTGAAATGATAAATGAAATTCCGTTGCCAATTGCTTCTTCTGCCATGTCAAGGCTGTGGATAGCATCATCCAGTTTCTTTCTTTTTATTGGAATAGCACCATATCGTTTAATTAAGAATCCCCACACTGGATATGAAAATTGATAATTGGCTCCAACCGCTGTAATATAATGTTTAATCGAACCTGCAAGCATAAATGGATCAAACATTGATTCATGATTAAATAAATAAAGGTATGGCTGTCCTTTTTTAGCAGGAATATTTCCCTCTATTCGCAACCATTGTCCCGCAGCAAGCATCATTATACGGCAGGCAACCCGAACGTATGGAAACAGGGGAATCGGATTTATAAATAATCTTAATAGTAAAAAAATACCAATTAATAATAGAAATACTGTTAAAGCCAGTGGCCACAGAATTAATGAAATAATTGTCTTAAACATTCCAACTCTTTTCATTTAATAGTGAAAAAATCTTATGATTTGCTTTTGGAAAAGCGAAATTATTTATCTGAGAAGGATTAATCCAGTTATTTTTCTGCTGTGTTTTTACTTGAGAACCATTTTGGACAGTGCAGTAAAAAGAAGTCATATTAATGGAAAAGTGACTGTAAATATGTTTAAAACTGCCGATTTTAGTTTCAATATTTACCTCCAATCCACATTCTTCCATAATTTCTCTTTTTAAGGCATCCTTGTGGTTTTCTCCGCTTTTGATTTTACCTCCCGGGAATTCCCACAATCCTCCCAAATGTTTTTTATTTTCCCTGAGCATAATCAGGAATTTGTCGTTTTTCCAAATAATACCAGTGACAACATTATATTCAGGTATCAATTTTTTTGAAATAGGTTTTGGGTAGGCTTCGGGATTGCCCGTTTTATAGGCGCCGCAACTATTAATGAATGGACATTGAAGACAATGAGCCTGATTTGACTTGCAAATCATACTTCCTAAATCCATAAGTGCTTCATTTATATCTCCTCCATGACCGTATTTCATCCATATTAGTATGTGATTATTTATAATTTTTCTGTTGTATGGAGATACTTTCTTTTTTTTCAAAACTCTGGACAACACTCTAATAATATTTCCATCCAAAGCAGGAAGATTTTGTCCAAAGGATATGGACAAAACTGCTGATGCTATATAATCACCAACTCCAGGTATTTTTTTAAACTCGGTTATTACATGAGGAATTTTTCCATTATAATTATTCGCAACCATGTATACAGCCTTATGAAAATTTCTGCAGCGATTGTAGTAACCCAGCCCCTCCCATATTTTTAAAAGATCACTTTCTTTTGCTTTTAGTACATCATTAAATCTTGGATATTTTTTAATCCATCGATTATAATAAGGAATAACAGTCTCTACTTGCGTTTGCTGTAGCATGACCTCTGATAACCATATTTTATATGGATCTTTCGTCTTACGCCACGGGAGTTCACGTTTATTAGCTCCATACCAATCCAATAGTGTTGTGACGGTACTATTTGTATTATACAATTTATTCATTTTTCAAAAGCATTTTTGACAGAGACCAGTGAAATGCAGATAGGATTTCTTTTACTTCGTCTCTGTCCTCTGCCTGAACAGCATTATATACCTGCCTTCCAAGGTGGTCTAGTTTGTTTTCAATAATATCTTGGATATGTTCACCCTTATCTGATAAATGAAGTAACGTAATGCGTTTATCCTGTTCATCTTTTGTTTTAAAAACCCACCCTCGTTTTAGGATAACATCCACGAGTCTTGTCAGTGTGGAATTATCAACACCTAGCCGTTGAGCTAAGGACGTCATATCAATACCATCGTCAGGGATACAGGAAATGAGCAAGATTTGTGGAAGAGTTAAATCCTCATCTGTCATCCTGGTTCTGAATAATCGTTGGAGGTCAAGGAGAAATTGTTTAAGAAGTTCGCCGAATTCCATAATTGTATAATACAAATATTATACAATATAAAACAATATTAGCTTATTTTGGCTCCATTTTGCATTGGTTTATCCAATTCCAGTAAAACAATGCCTCCATCTTTTCCCTCGACACCTAGAACAAGGACTTCCGAAGTGAAAGAAGCAATTTTCTTTGGCGCGAAATTCACGACGGCGATGACTTGTTTATTCATCAGCTCATCTGCTGTATAATGATCTGTAATTTGTGCACTGGATTTGCGAAGGCCAAATCCACCAAAATCAATTTCAAGTTTAAACGCCGGTGTGTTGGCCTCCTGAAATGCCATCGCTTTGATAATTGTGCCAATACGTAATTCTACATTTTTAAAATCGTCTATCGTTATCATGATGGCTATTTTAGATATTTATCAAACCATTCAACAATGAATTTTAACCGTGCTTCGCGGCGGTCAGGTCGACCGTGACGGGATAACCCGTGGGGCTCTTCAGGAAACCGGACATATTCCACATCTCGTTTTAAGTATTTCAAAGCTGTAAACATTTGATCACCTTGCTCTATATTACAACGCAGGTCAAATTCACTATGGATAATCAGCAGGGGAGTAGTACATTTTTCAACATAAGTTATGGGTGACCATTTAAGATAGGTATCACGATTCTCCCATGGGGCTCCACCGAATTCCCAGGACATATCCCAACCTATATCAGAATTTCCAAACATACTGGACAGATCTGATACGCATCGTTGCGTTACCGCTGCTTTGAAACGATTTGAATGTGTAACAATCCAATTAGTCATATAACCACCGTAACTTCCGCCGGTAACACCTAATTTATTTTTATTTACATAACCAAGGGATATTGCGTAATCCACTGCAGCCATGAGATCCTTCATGGCCGGCTCTGCCCATTTCCCCTCGATGGTCTTGGCAAATCTTTCACCATAACCCTGGCTGCCTCTTGGATTCGTGTACATCACCACATAACCGGCCTGTGCCAAGACGTACATTTCATGGTAAAATGTTCGACCATACTGACAGCGAGGACCTCCGTGTATGTTTAAAATAAATGGATATGATTTTTTTGGGTTAAAGTCCGGAGGTTTTACCAGCCAGCCCATAAGTTTTTGTCGGCCATTATAAAATTCAATTTCTTCAGCCACAGAATAATCCCGATTGTTCACATAGCGTTTATTTAAACGAGTAATCTGTTTTGTTTCTTTGGTACTCAAGTTGAGCGCATACAATTCATCAGGTGATTCAAGACAGGCTCCGTTGTAAACAATGATTGTCTGATCATTATCCGAAGACCACGAACATGCCACCGCATTTTCTTCTGTAAGAATTTTTGCTTCACTGGTTTTAAGGTCTGTTTTTACAATATGTTGGCGGCCTTCACTAGATATTCCATAATTGATTGACGTTCCATCGCTACTCCAAATAGGGGAGGTCACAACAAATGAAGGCGTCGTATCTCCTAATGTCAACATCACTGCCGTACGATCAAGATTTGTCCCGTGTGCTCGATGATTTCTTCCTGTAATGCTTACTGTATTCAAAATAAAATTGACCACCCCCCAGCCCTTATAAGGCTGATCATGCCCAATATATGCTATTGTTTTACCCTCTGCGGAATAGGCTATCCCGCCTTCTTTTGGTCCGGCAGGTGTTTTGACTTTTTTCAATTTCCCATCGTTTATTGATGCACGGTAAATATCTTGTTCTTCTGTTCGAAATCGCCAATCTTTCTCCCGAAGGGAAACAAAAGCAATTTCTTTCCCATTTGGCGACCAGCAAGGAAACATATCATCATAGTCGCCAAAGACAAGTTGTTTTGCTGAACCGGTTTTGGCATTGGCCATCCATACATGTGTGTTTTCACTGTCAAAATAGCCTTGCCCATCCAAACGATACCAAATTTCTTTGATATGCCGATAAACAGGTGTTTCTACCTTTCCTTCCTTATTGACCTTTACCTCTTTTCCTAAAGGATGGAACAGAAAAAGAATCTTTTCCCCATCCGGTGACCATTGAATATTGCTGATAGTTCCTCTGGGCAGTTTTGTAAGCGAACTGGCTTCACCGCCATCCATGGGCAATAGCCATATTTGGCCGGCTGTTTCCCGTTTACTGATAAAAGCAATTTTTTCCCCATCCGGCGACCATGCAGGTGAATGATCGTTTCGTTTTCCAAAGGTTAATTGTTTTTGGCTTCTGCCATTCGTGCCTGTTAAATAAAGATTCGTATAATAAGTTTTATCCTTTTTATCCATCCTTTCAACGGTAAAACAAACCAGCTTTCCGTCCGGACTAACGTTTGGTTCGGATGGAATTTTGAATTTGTACAGGTCATTAATTTGAATTGAACTTTTTTTAGACATAGAAATAATTTCCTATTTTGGTAAAGACCATAATAAAGAACAGTGAGTTGAAAATATAGTCAATATTGAATCCAATTCTTCACCTTTTAACCCGTGACCGACAAACGCTTTATGATCCATATGCATTGTTTGTATATGATACCATTGTCCCGGGATCAACAGTTCTCCTGGGCGATATTCCGCAATGGGGTCGGGGCCATCCTGTCCGGTGGTGGGACCATATTGAGAAACCGTATTCACGATTCCATCATTCTCATACCATGTTGAATCTGTTGAACTGCCATCTGACCAATAGGCCTGATTCCTACCCATTATTCGGGCATTTGCTCGTAAAATCATACTCATGGTTTCATCGGGAACATGATACCCGCTGGCACTGTCCAGTCGTGTATTGGACGTTGAGTATGAAAAATAATATATGCCGGGGTTCGCGGGAGCTAACGTATTTAAAAACCGGGCTCCTTCAATGCTGATATCCCATGCACATATGTTTTTTGTGCCCCATGCAGGATGTTCTCGCATGCGCCTGAAATACACAGACCACGTTTCCTGATCCTCTTTTTTAAATCCCCACTGCTGAAGATCAAAGTTATAAAAATCGTTTCCGACCACAGCCGCTAATCCAATAAAATCCTGTAAAAACGGCATTGTTTTACTGACAAGATCAGATAACGTGGCACCATTATGCGGCGTTGAAATGGATGTAATCGATTTTATCCAATTGTCATTTGCTTGACCGAGAAATACGCTTTCTGCAGTAATTGTTTCCGCAGAATCACTATAAATAACATTTTCCAACAAATATTGCAGCATACGGGCTGTTTGCCCGCCCATACTGTGGCCAATAAGATGAACTGGATGAGATTCATCCCATTGAGGGTATAATCCATTATAGTTTTTCTCAGATGGCTTTTGTATCAGTCCATATGTTTCAGAATGCCTCATCCCGTAATCAACTTGCCCGCCTTTTATTTGATAAAATAATTCAACTGCGCGATCCCAGTTGGATGATACCGGTCCCACAGATGCTGTGTATACTTCATAACCTTGTTGGCGGAGAGAGTCTTCAAAATCGTGCTTACCGCCCCAATATTTATAGCCGGACATTTCATCTTCCCCCCAACCCATAAAACCATGCACGAGTATAATAGGATACTGATTTTCAGCGAGAAGAGTGGAAAAAAGTGATGCTAATATCAGCCCATCACGGAAAAACCGTCTGAATAATATCATTGTGGATTAAATCGTACGATCATTTCTAAAGGAGTAATTATTTTTAACAACTGTTGAATTATTTTACAAGAAAAGAAAATAATATTTTCTCATCTTCTTAAGATGGTGAGCATAAATATTTTAACCCACTTTTCCAAGTGGAATGGGGTAAATAATAAAAGCCCTCAAATAATTGAAGGCTTTTATAATGGATAGTGTCAGATGTAATAAATTATGCGCAGACAGTCTCGATCAAGGCAGCACATACTTCATATGGATCCATATTGGCTGACGGGCGGCGATCTTCCAAGTAGCCATGGCCATCTTTTACAATCGCCATTGGTATACGGATAGAAGCCCCCCGATCGCTTATGCCATATCGAAATTCATGAATGGAACAGGTTTCATGAAGTCCGGTTAATCTTTCTTCATTGTGGGCGCCATACACAGCAATATGGTCTTCATGTTTTCTGCCCAGAGCTTCACAGGCTGCTTCAATCACACTCATGCCTCCGTTTTCGCGCATGGCTTTTGTGCTGAAATTTGTATGGGCACCAGCACCGTTCCAGTCTCCGGCAACAGGCTTGGGATGGAGGGTGGCATTCACTCCATAATCTTCAGCAATACGATATAATAACCAACGGGCTAACCACAGTTGATCCGCCACATCTGTCGCCCCAACAGGACCTATCTGAAACTCCCACTGGCCAGGCATGACTTCTGCGTTTATTCCCGAAAGAGCAATGCCGGCATCCAAACACGCCTCCATATGTTCTTCAACAATATCTCTTCCAAATACTTCATCTGCACCAACGCCGCAATAGAAGGGTCCTTGTGGTGCAGGATACCCGCCTTCAGGCCAACCTAAGGGTGAACGGCCTACAAAAAATGTATATTCCTGTTCAATCCCAAACCATGGATCATGATCTTTATAATTTTCAGCAATTTCTGCCAATTTCGCCCGTGTATTTGATTCATGAGCAGACCCATCCGGGAGGCGTACTTCATTTAAAACCAATATATTGTCTTGACCGCGAATCGGGTCAGGAACAAAATAAACCGGCTTCAGCATCCGGTCGCTATCATGTCCTTCAGCCTGCATTGTGCTGGAGCCATCAAAACCCCAACCAGGAATATCATTAATGCTAGAAATAGGACCATCAATAATTTTTGTTTTTGAGCGTAGTTTTGCGGTCGGTTTATGACCATCAATCCAGATGTATTCCGCTTTGATTTTTGGCATATGCTTTCTCCTTGTGATGTGCCTTTGGTGTGTTAATCTATTGAGTTAAGTCTAGTTCAAAGCCTTCTTTATACGTACTCATAATAACAGATGTATGAGTTCTAATCACCCCCGGCCAAGATTGAATTTCTCGCAGTAATTTTTCTAATCCAGTAGAATTTTTTACTCTTATTTTCAACATATGGCTGCCATCTCCGGTCACAGAATGACACTCTAAAATAGCTGGATGTTTTATTGCGTTTTGTATGATTTCTTCATAATGATCTGATGACGCGCTAACAACAGCTATAAATGCTGCCAGATCAAAACCCAATTGCTTCGCATCTAATTTGACCGTAAACAATTCAACAACACCGCTCTCGGTCAATTTTTTAATTCGTTCCGCTACAGCAGGAATGGACATATTCACATTTCCAGCAATTTCACTGGCTGTAACACGAGAATTTTTCTGCAGGGATAAAAGAATTTGAAAATCTTTTGCATCAAACATAAAATTAATATATTATTGATATTTAATAATATACAAGAATTATTTAAAATATATTTATATATACTTAATATTATTAAGCTTTACTTGACATTAACTAAAAATAGAATCCCCATTGCATCATCATCCGTAAGGCAAAATTATCTTCTCCCCGAACTGGGTGGGAAACCCAAAGCGGGAAATATAATCCAATTTCCATCATGGTTTGCGATTCAAAACCAACCCCCGCCGCCATAAATACATCCTTACTTTTGTTCAACCGGTCAATACGTTCAGGTAAAGAACCGTTTTCGCTATTTGTGACGGCACCATCCACATAAATCATTGGCCAAGCTATTGTATTTGTTTCTAACCCCAGGCTGAATCCTGCACTAAAAACATTTTTATTCCAATTATTTTCATCATTGGCTACCCCACGGAAAAGCGGGATTTTCCCTTCTCTTTGTTGCCAAACTTTAGGAACAAATAATAATCTATAAGCCAATTCGTTACTTTCTCTATCATCCCAAATAAAGCCTGCTTCACCATGTAAATGAAAGACCAATCGTTCGAGTTTATGTGTTTCATAGTCCGAAGAGAAACCAATATCATAAAACTCATATTTATCTTGAAATCCTCCTAGCGCATGTAATTCAATGAGATATCTTTGAACCGGTGAATATGAAAATAACGTCCATTCTTCTTTCAGTTTTATATTTTTACCAACAGACCACCAATCCTCTGACTCTGCAGCTGTATATTCTGTAGAAGACAGAGTCGACGTCAATCGGGAAAATGAAGATTTCCCGTGAATGGCCAAGTAGGATGTTTCCCCTATATAGCTGACCAATGAAATTTTAGACCAGTTTTTTGGATATTCATGCCCGATCTCTAAAGACCAATAAAGATTTTTTGTTGATTTCAACGGTGTTCGATAATTCAGGCGTCCGCCCCAATTATGATTTGGTATTCCGGTTGAAAAGGTAATCTCAAAATCAAATAAGTTTTGATAAAACGCGGGCATAATCGGCATAAGATTTATACCCAATCCACCTGAAAAGTATATTCCTGTTCGCCAGTTTCCACGCCAATCTTTCTTCAGTTTAGGACGATAATACACCTCATATGTTTCCCAAGTCGGTAAACCATATTCCGGCTGTAATGTAATTTGCCGTGGCCAGCGATTGTTAAAACGATTGCTGTCGAATACATGCTTATACGGATCCAGATCTACAATAGCAATGGGTGATTTTGTTGTTAATTCTATAACGCTTTCCTTTTCCACCAATACTTTTTCTAATATAGTGGAATCACCCTCATTTGTCACAATTAATACATCCACCGGTAAAATCCATTCTCCCTGAAATGTTACCTTGATACTGTTCTGCCAAGTGCGATTTTTATTATACGTACTCTCTACGCTTTCAATGATTAAATCTGGCCTAAGGTTCGTGGTAAGCGCCAACCGGAAGTTATCAGCAATATTGCTGCTTGTGTGCTTTTTGATGATTGTAATAAAACTTTCCGTGTCCGAAAGTCTCCCGCTAAACGTTGTATAATAATCCTGCATGATCGATCTCATCAGCGAGTCACCAATGGCGGCATACAATGTTTGTAAAGTATGGTTTCCAACAATGTATTTGTTATAGATATTTGCTGCGTCTTCCCAGCGAAGTTGTTTCCCGGGCTCATAGATTGGCGGTAAAGAATTATTCCCCATCACATCGCGCAGCAATTTGGTCCAATCTTCTATGGTCATTTCTTTTAATTCATCCCAAATATTAAACTTTGGAATCGGGTCTGATATTTTAAAAGCTGTTTTTTTAGTTTTTTGGGATTCTGTAAACAACCAACCTGCAAATTCCGCAAATGATTCATTCAACCATTTTTCTTTACCCTCGTCTATTTGAATCGTATTTCCAAACCATTGATGGACCAGTTCATGATCCAACGCCCGGCCGGGATCAATTCTATCCTGAAACATTAGGTAGTTATTTAATGATGTAGCTGGGGCATTAAGTGAATAGCCAACAGTTATAACCAGTTTGTCTAACAGAGGCCGTCCAAAGTAATTTTCGTAAAAGGGAAGTAATTTTTCTATTCGTTTTTTTGTTTTTTCTACTAGATCTGCTTGGCCATAGGGTGTAATAATTTCTACTTTTATTCCATGGATCTCCAGAGATGTTTTTTCTAGTTCTTTAAAGATCACCGCACAGAAGCTGGGAGTGTATTTATCTTCGATTGTATATTGAATATGACCGGTAGATAATTCCATTTGCTTCGATATTTTTGCGGAAGATCCAATATCATATTCATCCGGTAAAGTAAGTGTTATATTATATGATGCAAAATTGGAAAAAGTTTTTTGCTCTTTTTGTCTTCCGTTTTGAATCCAGTCGTTACCCGTATAATATTCTAAAACTGGGTAGAAGTGGACTGCGTTATAAACAACAGTATCTTTTTTTGAGCCAAATGTTGGAAATGCTGTGCTACGCCACGAGCTAAAAAATGTTTTAAATGGAATATCTACCAGGACTGATTCTCCTTTAGAAACGGGAGGAGATAATTCAATTTTAATGACAACACTGTCTTGATCGGAAATTCTTCCTAAGTGGGACGACCTGATTTTTCCTATTTCCGAATAGGGGGAATTCGGATCGTTAGGCCGATTGTACCCGTTGCTCGCAACGTGAATTAACAAATGATCCAAATCATCATCCGTATTATTTAATACGCGAATATGATTTACACCCTCCATATATCCATTGCCGCTTTCAGAATTTGGATGAAAATAAATATCTAAATCATAATAGATATCTAATCCGCTATTCGCCAGACATAATGAGGATACAGTTATAATGAAAAATATCTGATTTCGAAGATGATTAACCACGATTCAAAACTGAACACCGACTGCGAATCCCGTTATCAAACCGCCGGGGCCATAAGAGTATACGCTCGATTCAAAATGATACATATCATAAATCCACACCAATCCTATCCCTAGATCTGTCAAAAAATTCTTGGATAAATTCTTTTCGATTGCCTGATCAAATCTGTTTGATGTGGTCCCAAGTTTTAATTGTAAATCATAGGGCAACATAAAGATTCCGCCTAAATGAAGACTATAATCATTTAAATCAAATTGTTTTACCACATCTACACCGAGTTCGAGAGGTAAATAGGCAAGTTTTCTGGAGAACGATACAACAACGGAGGTTGGTAATGATTCTTCATTTCCAGAATATGTTTTTATCACCGAACCCATGTTCAACAAACTGACGCCAAATCTTGAATTAATCTTCGATAAATTGAATAGTAATCCGGCAGAAAACGTTACCACGGTCGATTGTTTTTTTTCAATTGTACTGAAAAATAATCCGGTGCTTACACCCCAAGAAATCGGCCATTGCCTTGAATGCCCCGCAGCTGCCCAGTCTAACCACGTATCAGAGGCGCTGTAAAGATCTGTTTCTTGATTGTTTTGATCTCGACCTTCGAATAATCCATAATTCAAATGGCGTAATCCATAGGCGGTCACTGAAGCTTCCCCGGGCAATGCTAAATGAAACGATTGGGCTTTAATACCGGCTGGATATGATATGAAGCTAACATCGAATTGTTTCTTCAACGTCCAAAGAGCTGCCGGATTAACAACGTCCGACGTCACACTGGAGAATACACCACCAGATCCAGCTAAAGCCATGCGGTGAGGATGATACCAGTTTTGCAATCCGGGGTACGTCGTTCCTCCAAACAAAATACTAGTTGCTAAAATAATTGTCAAGCCCCTCATAATACAGATACCGGATTTACATCAATGTGTACACGAATTTCAGATGGAATTTTATTCCAGTGACCTGAAGTGATGTTTTTATTCAGATAATTGTGCATCTTTAATCCATTATGATCATATGCTTTGTCAGATTTCATAATAATATGCATACGATACCTACCCCTTAACCGTTCCCGATAACAATTTGCAGGTCCTAAAATTTCTAATCCCTTGAATGGTTTGAATAACGATCGTTTAATTTTAGTTGATGTTGATGCAACCACTTCTTTGTTTTTCCCTTCAATCTCGATGCGGATCATCCAGGAAAATGGTGGATAATTTAATTCTTGCCGCTCGCTTAATGCGATATTGTAATATGTTTTTAGATCAAGTCTTGAAGCGTATTTAATTACTGGGTTTTCTGCGTTAAATGTTTGAATGACAACTTCGCCGGCTTTTCGTCTTCCCGACCTTCCCGCTGCCTGGTATATAAGCTGGAACGCTTTTTCTCCCGAGCGAAAATCAGGCAAAAACAGACCCGTATCCCCATTGATGATCCCTACCAATGTAACTTTATCAAAATCCAATCCTTTTGCAATCATTTGAGTCCCGATAAGTACCTGTATTTCACCCAAAGAAAATTTTTCCAGTGTTCTTGTTAATGATTTTCCGCTTTTTGTCGTATCCACATCAAGCCTCGCAATGGAAACATTCGGAAATGTTTTTTGAATTAATTCCTCAACCTTTTGTGTACCGATTCCCAAAAGTTTCAAGTTAATACTTTTGCATTTATTACATACTGTCGAAATATGGTGTGTTTCATATCCGCAAAAATGACATTTCAGAAATCGACCCTGGCTGTGGTATGTCATGGCTACCTCACACTGTTTACACTTTTCTATGGCTCCACAATCTCCACAGCGTAATATTGGAGCAAATCCCCGCCTGTTTTGAAGAAGGATGACTTGTTCGCCTTTTGCGAACCGTTCTTCCATTTTACGTTGCAATATCCCTGATATTACATCTGGATATTTACCTGTTTCTTCTTGTTCATTTACCATATCAACAATATGAACATGTGGATAGGGTGCGCCACCAAATCGTTCATTTAACCGTAAATAAATATGTTTGCCCTGTATATGATTATAATAACTTTCTAAACTGGGTGTTGCGCTCGACATTACTACAACTGCTTTATGCAGTTTTCCGCGCATTAATGCGACATCTCGTGTATGATAACGGGGAGCCGGAGACTCCTGTTTATAGGAATGCTCCTGTTCTTCGTCTATAATAATTACCCCCAAATTTTTTAATGGTGCAAATACAGCGCTTCGCGCACCAATGACCACTTTGAATTCCCCGGCACAAATTTGTTTCCACGTCCACGCTCGAGCCGATGTCGACAATTTAGAATGCCACAAAGCCACTTTATCCCCAAAAACAGCTCTGAACCGGCCGGCAATTTGTGGCGTAAGAGCAATTTCCGGTAATAATAAAATTGCTGATTTATCTATATCCAATGCTTTTCTTGCCAATTCAATATATATTTCAGTTTTTCCGCTGCCGGTCACGCCATGAAGTAAGATAGAACTAAATTCATTTGCAGATAATTTTTTATTCAAGGATATGTTCGTCTTTTGTTGCTCTGCTGTGAATTTGATCTCTTTGTGAATCGGTGAAAAAGTAAAACCGGTAACATCCGGAAGATTTGTGATTGTGTCTAATTCTACTAAATCTTTTTCAAACAATGCTTTACAAATCGCGCTTGGATTACTAACCAAAGCGTTTAAACTGGCTACTGGCACAGCGCCAGCTTGTTTTGAAAGAAATTCTAATACTTTTTCCTGTGCCGGTGCTCGTTTTTTAAGTGCTTCATGATGTTTACCAAAAGAGTTGAATGATACCAGATTTGTAATGGGTGGTATGTATTTCGTAGAGAGGTTTTTTGGTAGGATTACGTTAGCCACTTTGCCCAACGGGGAAAAATAATATTTACTCATCCACAGGGCTAAATCCCACAAATGTTTATCCATAATGGGTAAATCATCAACGAGTTCTTTTATATATTTTATTTTTCCGGAAAAATCAGATTTAGAAAATTTAGAAACAACTATCCCGATTATTGTTCTTTTTCCAAGCGGCGCTTTCACGCGAATGCCAATTTGGATTTTGTCCTTTAATTCATTCGGGACTTGATATGTAAATTGCTTATAGCTTGATATGGGAAAGGCGACTTCAACAAACATGATCATTGAAAATAGAAGCGGTATTTATGTGTATCAAGAATTCTTTATAAAAAAATAGCCCCCGGTTCATCAATCGAGGGCTATCAATGGGCGGAACGTTATACTTCAATTATGATTTAATAACGTAAACCTTAAGCTCCGGCTGTAAATCTGATGAAACTTTCACCGGCACATGATAAATACCCAGAGCTTTAATGGATTCAATAAGCTCGATTCGATGACGCTCAATATTAATGCCTTTATCTACCAGCTGCTTGTGAATATCATTTGTAGTAATGGCTCCAAACATTTTTTCTTCTTCGCCGACTTGGACTTCAAACGTTATTTCAAAATCTTTTAATTGATTTGCAAGTTCTTGATTGATTTTATCATCATGTGCGTGACGTTTTTCAGCATTCCGTTTACGTTCATCAGCGATAGCTAAATTCCTTTTGGATGCCCGCAACGCCAAGCGACGTGGAAATAGAAAGTTTCTTGCGTAACCGGGCTTTACGGTGACGATATCACCGGCAGTTCCTAACAATTCCACATCGTGTAGTAAAATTATTTCCATGGTATCATTCCTTATAATATTTACAAAATTAATTATCACCCAAATTTGTGTAGGGCATTAAAGCGATATTTCGTGCTCGTTTTATCGCTTTTATCAACTTCCTGTGCATTTTTGCACTACTCCCTGTAACGCGGCGCGGCATGATTTTTCCTTGCTCGGTCACAAAACGACGTAATAGTTTTACATCTTTATAATCAATTTCAGTAATTCCATTTTCCTTGAAATAGCAATATTTCTTTCGACTTACAAATGCCATAATTTCCTCGTTTTTTTATAATTATGAAGTTTCTTCTACGATAGATTCTTCGTCAGATTCTTCTTTTGATTTATCTTTATCAGTTTCATTATCAGAAGATTTTTCTTCGTCAGGCTGTTTTTCCGTAGTAATCGAACTGCTTTCTTTTGTTGATTCATCAACCATAGGTGTTTCTTCTTCCTTGGCATCAGGCTTGTCGACAATTTCTTCAACAAACACTTCCGGTTTTTCACTCACTCGTACAGTTTGAAAACGAAGGACCGATTTATTCAACTTCATAAAACTGTCGAAATCATCTAAACCTTTCATCTCTTCTGTTTCAAATTGAAGCAACATATATGTTCCATATTTATGCTTTTCAATTGGATAAGCCAGACGCTTTTTACCCCAAAGGCGATGATTAATCACCTGACTAGATTTATTAATCTGTTCCCCAACTTCTTTAACAATGTTATCGTTTTTTTCCTGTTCAAAATTGGGGTTCAGGATATACAATGTTTCATAGTAACGCATATAGACTCCTTAAATTTATAGCTTTATCAATGGAGCAATAACCAAAGACACCACTGACATTAATTTGATTAAAATATTTAAAGATGGCCCTGATGTATCTTTAAACGGGTCGCCAACCGTATCGCCAACAACCGCTGCTTTATGAGCGTCAGAACCTTTCACTAGCTTTTCACCATCAATTTCAACACCAACTTCTATCATTTTTTTGGCGTTGTCCCATGCGCCTCCGGCATTGGATTGGAAAATAGCCATCAATACCCCGGAAACAGTCACACCTGCTAATAGACCACCCAACATTTCCGGTCCAAAAACAAAACCAACAAACACAGGCGAGGTAATCGCAAGAAGCCCTGGCAGCACCATTTCTTTAATTGCAGATTGCGTTGAAATTTCAACACAGCGGCCGTACTCTACCTTTGTAAGACCAAGTTCATATACCTTTTTATCTTCTTCAGACCAAGTAGACTCATCGCCTTTCTTCAGTACTTTTAGAGCTGATTTTAGTTCAGGAATTTCTCTGAATTGCCTGCGAACTTCTTCAATCATTGACATGGCTGCTCTTCCGACAGCCCCCATGGCCAGGGAAGAGAACAAAAAGGGTAACATTCCGCCCACAAACAACCCGGCCATAATGGTTGGATTAGATATATCAATATTATCAATTCCGCTCTGAACCATAAATGCAGCAAACAAAGCAAGGGCTGTTAATGCTGCCGAACCGATTGCAAATCCTTTTCCAATGGCTGCTGTGGTGTTACCGACGGCATCCAATTTATCGGTCCGTTCACGAACTTCTGCCGGCAATCCAGCCATTTCTGCTATCCCTCCTGCATTATCAGAAATCGGACCATACGCATCGACGGCTAATTGGATTCCGGTGTTGGCCAGCATCCCAAGGGCGGCCATGGCAATTCCATAAAGTCCTGAAAAATAATAAGCCATCATAATACTAGAAGACAAAATCAAAATTGGAATAGCTGTAGACTGCATTCCTACTCCCAATCCGGCGATGAGGTTCGTTGCGGGACCGGTTTTTGATTGTTTGGCAATTAATAATACAGGAGATGTACCCGTGCCGGTATAATGTTCTGTAACCAACCCAATTCCCAAGCCTGCAACAAGCCCGATAACAGTTGCCCAAAAAACCCCCATACTTGTATACACTTCTCCACTCATCATAAATTGATTGGGAAGGAAATGTTGAATGAGAAAATAAATTACTGCAACCATAATAGCGGAGCTTCCAAATTCACCGCGGTTTAATGCTTTTTGGGGATCCCCTCCTTCTTTTACCGAAACCATGAATGTTCCCAAAATAGAAACCAAGATTCCTGAAGCGGCTATGTACAGGGGAAGTACAACAAAATTTAAATCAAAATTTCCCACCACTAAAACACTTGCGCCCAGAACCATCGAACCAACAATCGAGCCAACATAAGATTCAAAAAGATCGGCACCCATACCGGCCACATCACCCACATTGTCTCCTACATTATCTGCAATCGTTGCGGGGTTGAGTGGATGGTCCTCGGGAATTCCGGCTTCGACTTTTCCAACAAGATCAGCGCCCACATCAGCTGCTTTCGTATAAATTCCGCCGCCAACACGGGCGAATAATGCTATGGACGAAGCGCCTAAAGAAAAACCGGAAATAACATTCAAGACCGTTTTGATATTAACAGCATCGGTTCCATATGTATTGGAATAAACCATGAACAAGCCGCCCAAACCCAAAACGCCTAATCCAACAACGCTTAAACCCATAACTGAACCGCCGGTAAATGCTACGTTTAATGCAGATGCCAAGCTCGATCTTGCAGCATGTGTTGTTCTGTTATTGGCCTTTGTGGCAACTTTCATTCCTAAAAAACCAGCCAATCCGGATGCCAGGGCGCCCACAAAAAAGGAAACTGCAATTAGCGAACTCGTGTCTTCCCGTCCTGCATTTGCAAACCCCAACAATGCCGCAATCGCGATAACAAAGACGGCTAAAACTTTATATTCAGCTTTCAAAAATGCCATGGCTCCAACAGCGATATTGGCACCTATAGCTTTCATTTTTTCGGTTCCTTCATCTTGACTATTGATCCAGCGCGTTTTCCAAAAGGCATAGACCATCGCTAATACTGCTGCGCCTATAACAAGTAAAAAATTGTTTTCCATTAATTAATACCTCATGAGTTGTACTGGTTCATCGTTCGATCTATTCTTTCTTTCAGTAAATACTCCATTGCATCTGCTGCTGTTTGGATCATAGTATCTGCTTCCGGTTGATCATTTTTTCTAAATGGTTTTAATACATACACTTCCGCTGGTCTTTTATGATCATTAGCGGCAACGCCAAAACGTAGCCTTGGGAAATGGGTGTTACCTAAATGATAAATCACTGATTCCATTCCACGATGACATCCATCGCCGCCCTTTGGACGTAATCGTAATTTTCCGAGAGGCAGATCAACATCGTCTAAAATGATGTGAAGATCAGCCAAATCAATGCCATATTGCCGAATTATTTCTTTTACAGCAACACCGCTAATATTCATCCCTGTCGTGGGCTTTGCCAACAGAACTTCATTTGATTCAGCGTACACAAATGCTCCTTTGCCGGGCTGAAAACGAATTGACCATCGTCTCGCTAGTTCGTCTATTACCCAAAATCCGGCATTGTGCTTGGTATTGGCGTATTCCGATCCGGGGTTGCCTAACCCCACAAAGACTTTCATAATTATTCAGCGCTTTCCTCCGCATCAGCATCACCATCGGCCTTTTCTTCGACTTCTTCAGCGGCGACTTCACCTTCGATCTCTTCGACTTCTTCAGCTTCAACTTCTACTTCCTCTTCTTCTCTCGGAGGCTGACATGTTGTAATCACTTGGTCTTTCTCTGCCAAAATAGTCACTTTGCTATCCACGATGAGGCTGGCAACTGACATGCTGCTGTTTACCTCCAGTTCAGAAACATCCAATGATATGAATTCAGGCACGTCCGTTGGTAAACATTCAATTTCAATCGCGTTCATCACTTGCGACAACACGCCGCCTTGTTTAACGCCCTCAGCGTCGCCTTCTAGGTGAATCGGCACTGAAATAGTCATTTTTTGGTCTCGACGGACACGCATCAAGTCCACATGAATTACATCATCTGTTACCGGATGGTATTGGATAGCTTTAAACATGACGTATTGGGTTTCTCCCCCTAAATTAACTTCAAAAATACGCTGCCCAGAATGAAGTGCCTGATTCAATTCTTTTTCATCGATGGACAGGTTCACGTTGCTTGTTTCTTTATAATAATAGTTTGCGGGGATTTTTCCTTTTCTACGCAGGGACTTTGCTTCACTTGTTCCAATGTTTTCCCTGTTTTCTACAACTATCTGATAATACTCTGCCATTTTATTCTCCCAATTAAAATTCGAATAGTGAGCTGACAGATTCGCCTTTATGAATGCGATTAATCGCTTCTGCAAAAATTTCAGCTACAGTTACAATTTTCATATTTTTCAATTTTTTTTCTTCTGGTATTGTCACGGTATCAGTGACAATCAATTTACTTATTGGTGATTGTTCTAATCGCTCAACTGCCGGACCGGATAAAAGCGGATGGGTTGCGACAGCTATTACTGACTTTGCTCCATTTTTCATTGCTGCTTCTGCAGCATTGACCAATGTACCGGCTGTATCAATCATATCGTCAATAATAAGAACATCTTTTCCATCCAATGTCCCGATAAGGTGCATTACTTCTGCTTTATTGGGAGCATAACGCCGTTTATCGATTAAGGCGAAATGCATACCGAGCCGTTTTGCGTATGCTTGACTCATGCGGGCAGAACCCATATCAGGGGAAAGGACCGTACAGTTTTCTGGATCTAATCCTAAATCTTTAATTTCATCCAACAATACCATCCGGCTGTACAAATGATCAAAAGGAATGGTTGCAAAACCCTGAATTTGTGTGGAATGAAGATCCATTGTGACTATTCTTTCGGCGCCGGTTCCTGTAAACATATCTACCATCACACGTGCAGAAATAGGTACTCTAGGAGTGTCTTTTCGATCTTGACGAGCATAACCGAAATATGGAATAACCGCCGTTACGCTTTTTGCTGATGCTCGAACCGCTGCATCTAAAATCAATACAAGTTCCAATATATTTCTGGAAGGGCTATTGGTAGACTGGATGATAAAAACATCCTTACTTCGAATATTTTCCTCGAATTTGATCCGAATTTCACCATCGGCAAAATCCCGGACAGTCAGTTTACCAAGCTCAACATTCAAATGCTCGGCAATTTTCATTCCAAGATCGGGATTGCTTCTGCCTGTAAAGATTTTTATTGTATTTTTGTTCATAATAGCTTTGACGCCCTCCTACGCTAAAGCTTCGGCGGGCATGCAGGAATTCTATTAAAAAACCTGTCAATCTTCTTTTATTTATTCTGCTGGGGCGCAGGGATTCGAACCCCAACTGCCTGGACCAAAACCAGGTGTCCTACCCTTAGACGACGCCCCAAAGGGTTCTATTGGATGTAATAATCAGAAATGTGTCGGGTGGGTTAAGATGGTTCGGGTGCTGGACGGTAAAACAGACTCAGCTGCACTTGCGGCAGTGTCTTCGTCAAACATTCCGAACACAGTCGAACCACTGCCCGACAGACTGGCATATCGCGCTCCGTTTTCGATCAGAGCATCCTTTATCTTACCAATCTTTGGATGTGCTGGAATTACAATCCGTTCAAAATCATTCTTAAAAAGCTCAAAAGGGATAATGTTCCTTCTGAAAAGGTCGGCAAAGTTAGCTTTTTTACCATTGGTGTCCAAACCATTTTTCAGGCTTTCATAAGCCCAGCTCGTAGAAATGGACACAGATGGGATGACCAATAAAATTGTATAGCTCAACTGCTTTTCGATTGCGGTCAGTTTCTCACCGATTCCTTCACCTAACTGGCACTTTCCGCGGATAAAAAAGGGAACATCAGCTCCTATCTCTACAGCAAGCTGTTCAAGGTAATTATCCGATAAGTCCATTTCATATAACTGATTCAGTCCTTTTAATACTGCAGCTCCATTTGACGAACCGCCGCCGAGTCCGGCTCCTTGGGGAATTTTTTTGTCTACATGAATCTGTACTCCACCTAATCCGGGAAATTCCTGCTGTAATATGGTATAGGCTTTATGACAAGTATTGGATGTATCGAGAGGAAAACTCTTATTGTTTGATTTCAACTCACAACCGTTTTCTATCTTAGTCAAAGTGACTGTGTCGTGGAAATCCAATTCCTGGAAAATGGTATGGAGATTGTGATAACCATCGGGCCGTTGATTTAATACCTGTAGACCAATGTTGACCTTGGCATAGGATTTCAAAATTATTGAATCCAACTATATACCCCTCTTTACTTCTCCCCTATGACAGGGGAGAAAGCTTTGTGTTCACCTTTTAATTTCCCCCTGTAATAGGGGGAACACAAGGCTTGCCTGCCGTAACGAAAGTGCCGGCTGGGGGTTTTAAATAAAGTGGAGTTATTCATTTAATTCTTATCATTTTTAAGAGATGATTTCTAATACCTCATTTAAATTATCATTTGGTACGGGATTGAGGATTCATAAAAGTTATTTAGATATAGTTGCCACAGCCACTGCCCCCACACCCTCTCCTCGGCCGATAAAACCCATTTTATCTGTAGACGTCGCTTTGACTGAAACAGACGATTCTTCCATATGAAGAACATCGGCAATTTTTGTTTTCATTTCCGGAATAATATCCACCAGTTTTGGCTCTTCCAGAATAATTGTGCTGTCAATATAATCTATCTCAAATCTTTCATCATGAACCAACTTGGCTGCGTGTTTCAGAAAATGAATGCTATCCTTTCCTTTCCAGCGCTCATCAGAGTCGGGGAAGTGTTGGCCAATATCACCCAAATTAGCGGCTCCTAACAAAGCATCCACAATAGCGTGGAGAAGCACATCTCCATCAGAATGACCCACAGAGCCAAATGAACTGTCAATTTTCACTCCTCCAATGATGAGAGTTTCCCCTTCCGCCAGGGGATGGACATCATAACCTATACCTGTTTTAATCATGTAATAAGTTCCATACGATAGTAAAATTAAGGACAAGGTATACAACCATTAACAGAAAAAATGAATTAACTACTTACAATGTAGTTTTAGTTCAGACATGTATGTAGAATAACTATGAGTCAATTCTTGATACTCTATTTTTCACTAATTCCCAATAATCGTTTTTTTGCTTCTCTAGTAAAAAACTAATTTCAATCCAATGTTTCCAATGGCTCAATTTATCCCGAAAAATCCCTAGTGCGTTTTGAATAGCAGTATCAGTTAGTTTTAGTCTGTCTTTAGCAAAATAGGTTATAAAATCATTTTTTGTCAAATTCCGCTTTTTCCCATTAAGTGGAAGCGCCATTTCTTCAGAAGGATTCTGAAGTAAAATAGTTGTATTTATTTGATCATAAAGAGGTGAGAGCTCCACTTTAGAATTTCTTGTTATTAATGAAAAATTCTTCAAATGCATATCTTCGTTTCCGATCAAAAAAGCGAAAAGAGTTTGTTTAAAAAACTTCATTTTTTCAATAACGGGAAACGTACAATAATCGAGCAATATTGCCGCTTTCTCCATGGATGATTCATATTTTGTATCTCTTGTAGCATCGGATAATTGGGCAAAATCTTCAACCGCGAGCTTATCCTTATGACCCATACGATCAAAACGTTTTATAAAGTAGGTCAATGACCCATCTTTGCTAAAAACCAAACCATGGACAGGCGTTTCTAACCCAACGGCTTTGGCTAATTTCATGGTAAGGTCTTCATTCTCCGGGACATTTTTATACAATTGATTTTGTGGTTTGAGTATGAATCTGCCGTTTATATCCACAATCTCAAAACGGTTGTTTTTTACACTCAATCTCGCGCTCAATTTTGGTTGAACTCCCTGTATCGACATTTTTCCTGCTCTTGCTACTGATTGTTCAATTTGCTCCTGCGCAGAGTAAGGAATATCTTCAAGATTGGATAGCTGTCCGGAAAGTAAATTGAGGCCTTTTCGAGAATATTTCTCTTGTCCGCAGTTTTCGTAAGTTATGGGACAGCGATTCATGATTCTTTCACCACAGTTACCGCACCCACAAGATCATTCCCAACCGTAACTAATTGACTGTAATAATCAAATTGGTCAATTTTTTGCTGCCTTAATAAACCTTCCAACATGATGCCTTCCGGTAGCAGTCCATCAAAGAATGGCGGGAATCGCTCAAAACGATATGTTGATTGTCGAATTGGCATAGTGAGGGAAATAGGCCGGCCTATATAACCCGGTTCATAATTGAATTCGTAGGGACCGCCTTTTTCAATTTCAGTCAAATAACCAGCGAAAGTCCCATTAACAAGAACACGAGCCCTACGCATTTTCTAATCCTTCACCCTCTTCAATAAGAGGGCTTTCAAACTTTACCTTGATATTCAAGACATTGAGAATACTGAAAAGCGTATTGATACGAAAAGTGACCCTACCATGCTCAATGTCGTATATGGCCGTTTTACCCACACCAGCCAATTCTGCCAAGGATTTCCGGGACAATCCGCTCTGATTGCGATGATATTTTATCATTTCACCAATTTGGAAAATCTTATTCATTATTTGCTCCTTGGAAGCTATTATATACCGCTATTGCGATAATTATGGCATCATTATAAATGAAATTTAAAAGAATGAAATGAATAAAGCAATAAATTGCTTCTATAGCGGTAAATACTGTTGTTTATTTGTCTTACGAAGTGACTTATTGGTGAAATTTTAAGAAATTTACCGCTATTGCAGTAAGAACGAATAAATTAATCAAGCTATATTCAACGCCTCTGCCAGTTTCCAGTCCTCGCTTGTGGTAATTTTATAATTCCCAATATTTCCTTCCGTAACAACCACATTGCCGCCCAATGCCTCCACCATGGACGCTTCATCCGTTGCTTCCATGTTTTGTCTCAATGCATTAATCAAAATGTCCTTATGAAATGTTTGTGGTGTTTGCGCCAGCCAAATGGTATTGCGATCAAGAGTAGATTGAATTTGTTTATCCTTTACTTTTTTCACTGTATCTTTAGAGGGCAAGGCTGCAATACAGCCATCCGTATTTCTGCATCCTGCTATGGTTGCTGATATGAGTTTTGATGTCACAAACGGCCGGGCAGCGTCGTGGACAACAATGATTTCTACATCATCCGATAAAGCTAGACAGCCATTCAATACGGAATCCTGCCTACGGACTCCACCGATAATCGCCCTAACGGGTTTTGCAGACGTAAAGGATTTTAATTCCCTGGAAACCAATTCAAGATTTTCCTCCGGAACAACGACCACAATTTCAGAAATATCACTGCATTCCAAAAAAGGATTCAATGTGTGAAATAATAGAGCGCGCTTCTTAAGCCGTTTAAACTGTTTTTTTTCTCCAAATCGCACCCCGGAACCGGCGGCAGCAATGACAGCGCCGGCTTTCACAATGTTGTTCATTATTTTATAAACATGGCGTCACCATAACTCAAAAAGCGGTAGTCGTTCTTCTTTGCTTCACGATAACCTTTCATCATTAAATCCCGATCGGAAAATGCGGAAATCATCATTAGCAGCGTGCTTTTGGGTTGGTGAAAATTGGTAATGATGCCGTCAACCATTTTGAAGTTATAAGGCGGATAGATAAATTTATCTGTCCATCCACGCTTTGGGGAAACTTGAAATCCTGAAACAGCCACTGTTTCCAAAGCGCGAACGGTTGATGTTCCCACGGCATATATTTTACGGCGCCTGCGTTTCGTTTCATTGATAGCCAATGCTGTTTTTGGGCTGACTTCAAAATATTCAGAATCCATCTGGTGTCTATTCAAATCTTCCACCTGTACCGGACGAAATGTTCCAAGGCCAATATGCAATGTCACATAAGCGATATTTACTCCCTTATCAGTCAATCTCTTCAAGAGTCCTTCCGTAAAATGCAGGCCGGCAGTCGGGGCAGCTACTGCTCCCCTTTCATCTGCAAAAACCGTTTGATAGCGAATTTTATCTTTCGCATCAGCCGGACGTTTGATGTATGGTGGAAGGGGTGAAGTACCAATACGATCTATGATACTATAAAAATCATCTCCTTCATATTCAAAGCGGACTACTCGACCGCCGGAGATGGTGTTATCAATCACATCGCAAAAAACATTTTTAGCAAACATAAGCTTGTTTCCGATACGGACTTTGCGTGCTGGACGAACCATGACTTCCCAAAGCTCGTTTTCCAATTCCCGCAGTAAAAACACTTCTACTTGGGCTTCTGTTTTATCCTTGCTGGCATAAAGCCTGGCGGGAAATACCTTTGTGTTATTCAGAATTATCAGATCGTTTTTCCTGAAATAATCCACAATATTGGTAAATGTTTTATGCTCAATACTATTATCTTCCTTATCAATGACCATCATCTTTGATAAATCTCTCCGTTTTGCCGGATATTGCGCTATATATTTTTCCGGTAACGGATAATCAAAATCAGATAATTTGTACTTTTTCTTTTTATTAATCATGTAAATAACCCTTGTTGTGTTTTTGTGTCATATGTTTTATTTAACAATTTATAAGCCTTTTCCTGGGCAATGCGTCCCCGGGATGTACGCTGAATAAATCCTTCTTTAATTAAATACGGTTCATAAACATCTTCGATGGTGGTTGCGTCTTCACTAACTGCTACGGACAAAGAGCTGACACCCACTGGGCCGCCTTTGAATTGATCGATCAGTATTGCTAATATTCGTCGATCCATATCGTCCAATCCATATGAGTCTATCCCCATACCATCGAGAGCTTCTTTCGCCACAGTTTCGTTAATCAGTCCATTGGCTTTTACTTGTGCATAGTCCCGGGCACGCCGCAGAATACGATTGGCGATCCGGGGTGTTCCTCTGCTGCGGCTTGCCAATTCTTTCGCTCCACCTTTATCGATATCAACCTCTAATATTTGTGCTGAACGCTGAATAATGTGAAATAAGTCTTCCGAGTTATAATAATCTACTCGGAGCACGACACCAAAACGATCACGCATGGGAGACGTCAGGTTTCCTAAACGTGTTGTGGCGCCAATCAATGTAAAAGGCTCAACATTTAATTGAACGCTCCGGGCGCTGGGGCCTTTATCAATCATAATTTCTATTCTATAATCTTCCATGGCGGAGTAGAGATATTCTTCCACGACAGAATTCAACCGGTGGATTTCGTCGATGAAAAACACATCACGACCTTGAAGATTCGTCAGTATTCCCGCTAAATCACCGGCTCGTTCGATTACAGGTCCGGAAGATTGTTGTAAGCTTGATCCCAATTCCTTGGATATGATGTTTGCCAGTGTTGTTTTTCCCAAGCCGGGCGGACCAAAAAGCAACACGTGATCCAATGATTCATTGCGCTTATTGGCAGCTTCAATATAAAGTGTCAGATTGTCTACCAACTCGCGCTGACCAATAAAGTCATCGAATTTTTCAGGACGAAGAGATTTCTCTACAATAATATCTTCTTCAAGCGGTGTCGGGTCGGTTATATGTATTTCAGTCATTAATTAAACGAAATGATTGTATTTAGTCAAATTTTAGCCCCGGAAGATACTAAAATGTGGCAGGGGTCGTCAAATTTTGGCCGTTATTATGAAAATAATCCTTCACGAATCCTATCCAAACGAAGGTTACGCTCCTTAGCAAACTTCACAATTCCATCCCATATCCATCGTGGCGATAAATGAGCTTCGTCTACGATTTCGTCTACAGACCCGCCGGTACGCCAGCGATTATCCCAATCAGAAGAAAGCGAATATTCTTCCACTGTTTTATTTGCCATCCATTTATGCATTAATCGTCGCGCTCCATTGGTAATGATCATGGCATCATGCCATTCCTTCGGAGCAATCATGCTGTTGCGGTATTCTTCACTTTGTCTTTGAAACAATTCCCAGGAAATAGCAGCCACAATTTTTACATTTGGACCTTCTTCTTTGATTCTGGGCAGTAATTGCACGATTGAATTTGTAGAACTTGTTCCACGGACAATAATCACACCTTCTTTTTCCTTATCCGGATTATAATCTTTTATAAGATACGCCCCTTTGGCCGCATCCATATACGAAGCCATTCCTAGTGTTTCTCTATCCGGAATTTCAACGGGCGGACGAGTCAAATGAAGTGCAATAATTGGAATATCCGTGTTAAACGCCGCCGCCATTGCCGGCGCGACTTCATTATGCTCCCATGGATGGATATTAACAATCTGTCCATCAGGGAAAAGATGTGTAACGCCGGGAGAGAAAATGCCAAAATGGGTGCGGCTGTCTTCGGCTGTTTCCGGGCCTGAATGACCCACCACCCATAAAATTTTACCCACCTTAAAATCTGAATCCTGGGCAATCTGGCTAAATAAACGCAGAGGACCATATTTGAGGTAACTGAACGATCCGTAGGTGCTCATGGCGCCATAAAATCCATTAAAGTCAGTATAAACATTGCGATTAAAGTTCACAGTCGCCAGTCCAGCCATCATCCCGGCGTTTGTAAATTCGGTAATTCCCTGAGGCATTAAAGGACTGTCAGTATTTGAATTTTTATCAAATAAGCCGTGGTTGCCCTCGCCTTTCCATTCTTTGGCAAAACCGGAAATATTGGTTGAATCAGCTAAATCGGCGCTCATGGCAATAACCAGTGGACGTCCATATTTATTTTCCGATACCGTATTAATATAACTGGCATACTTTGAAAAACCCACACGGTTTGGAGCCATTTTGCCCGGCTTGGCGAATAAGTCTTTTGGCAATTCCTTTAGGTTAAATATGGATTTATCATTACATGGATTCCCATCGGTGACACGACATGAATCATGATTGTCCGTAACGCTGTCTCCAATTGCCACCAATGTTTCGGCTAAATAATCCACCAGTTTCTGATTATTTTTCAATACTGAAAACACGGTATTGTAATATGATGTTGCTTGATCCTCTTGGGCTTCCAATGTACCGTGCGCTTCGTTGCCAAACCCTTCATAATCCACATTGTATTTTTGGGCAAAGTCTTTTTTCGTTTTCCAGAATAAATCAGAATTACGTTTATGAGCTGCGCCATGGCTGGCATGGTCATATTTATAATATCCGCGTCCTTTTCGCACTTTTGCATATAAAACTTTAGGTTGGTCTGGTTTTGCATTTTCTACCAAAAGCCTGTAATACGCTTCTGTTAATAATTCCCAATCTTCTCCGTCCAGGGTGCCTTCCACATGCCATCCGTGAGATCCAAACCAATCTTGTGGCGTTCCATACATGATCGAGCTAAACGATCTATTATCAATTCCGTAATCGTTCCAATCTAAGAAATATACAAGATTTCCAAGGCCGAGTCCCCAGGCTGAATTCATTGTTTCGTGAGAGGCGCCTGCGGTAAACCCGCCCTCACCTTCAAAGGCAAAAACTTTTATATCCGGAACCCCAGCTAATTTTAACGCTAACGCTTCACCGGCAGCCGCCGGTGAGCCATGTCCGCTTGGACCTGTATTAAATTTGAAAAATAATGTTTTTCCTTCCATTTCCGCGTGTCCCGGCAAACCGCCGTTACGGCGCAAGGTCAGCAAATCCTCCCATACGAGCTGAAATTCTTCCCCTTTTCTGTGTTGATATTTATCATCGCCCGTTTGTTTATATTTAATTCTCATAGCTTCATTTAATACAGCTAAAGTTGCATATACAACCGGATTCGCATGGCCGGCTACCAACACAAAACGATCGGCAAAACGCTTTCCGGCTTCGCGAATATCCCAGCGCATGGCTCCGGATAACAATGTGGCTACCATCCCATGAACTTTTGAACGGGAACCGCCGGGGTGGCCGCTTTGACTCAAATTCAACATAATATCAATGCTTTGATCAATCAGGTCTTTGGTGATTTCCCAAAAGGGGTAATACTGTTTTAATTCTTGCGGTGATTTCATTTTGAATTCATTTTTCCATTTTTCTGATTGTTTAGGATTTTTTTAATAAAGGCTCCTGTATAAGAAGACTTCTCATTACTTAATGCTTCGGGTGTACCGGCAAAAATCAGCTCACCGCCTTCATCGCCGCCTTCCGGGCCGAGATCGATGATCCAGTCAGCCGATTTGATGACATCTAAATTATGCTCAATCACGATGACCGTGTTCCCGCGCTCCACCAAGCGCTGAAGGACGCCTAATAACATTTTTACATCTTCAAAATGAAGGCCAGTCGTCGGCTCATCCAATATATACAATGTCCTGTCTTTGCTGACTCGTGATAATTCTGTTGCCAATTTGACTCTTTGCGCTTCTCCGCCGGACAATGTTGTGGCCTGCTGTCCCAACCTGATATATCCAAGGCCGACTTCATTAAGGGTGGTTAATTTTTTCTTAACGGATGGAATGTTTTCAAAAAATGTAAGCGCTTCCTCAACAGACATACTCAGCACATTTTCTATATTCTTTCCTTTATATCGAATTTCCAGTGTTTCACGATTGTAACGAGCGCCTTTACAGACTTCGCAGGTAATATAAACATCCGGGAGAAAATTCATTTCAATTTTGATAATACCGTCCCCTTGGCAGGATTCACATCGGCCTCCTTTTACATTGAAAGAAAATCGGCCTGGCTTATAACCTCGAATTTTTGATTCGGGTAATTGTGCAAACAAATCACGGACAAACGTAAAGACTCCAGTATATGTTGCCGGGTTTGAGCGTGGCGTCCGCCCAATGGGTTTTTGATCTATTTCAACAACTTTGTCCAGATATTGCAGACCGTCAACTAAATCATAGGGCAGCGGGTATGCGCGTGCATTATTGAGTTCTTTATGAAGAATTGGGAAGAGTGTTTCGTTCACCAATGTGCTCTTTCCGCTTCCAGAAACACCTGTTACAACGATCATTTTTCCCAATGGAAATTCAATGTCGATTTTTTTCAGATTATTTCCTCTAGTCCCTCGGACAGATAACATTTTCCCATTTCCATTTCTGCGGTGTTTGGGTACTGGAATAGACCTTTTCCCGGATAGGTACATGCCGGTGATGGAATTTCTGCATTTCAAGATATCTTTCGGCTCTCCGGAAAAAATCACTTCACCGCCATGTTCTCCCGCTCCGGGACCCAGATCCACGATTTCATCAGCGGATAACATGGTCTCCCGATCATGCTCTACAACCAAAATGGTATTCCCCTGATCCCGCAATGTTTGCAATGTGTTTAATAAACGGGCGTTATCTCTGGGGTGCAAACCGATTGAAGGTTCATCCAGCACATATAGGACCCCTACAAGTTGAGAACCGATTTGCGTGGCTAATCGAATACGCTGCGCTTCCCCTCCGGATAATGTAGTCGCTGAACGTTCCAACGTTAAATAGCTTAAGCCAACATTTACTAAAAACTTTAATCTATTCGTAACTTCTTTAAGAATTTGCTCGGCGATTTGTTTTTCTGTCTTAGTTAAATCAATATTTTCAAAAAAACCAAGAGCGGCTCTAATAGACATTGAAGATACATCCCCCAAGCTCTTGCCATTAATTAAAACGGATCGGCTTTCAACCCTCAACCGGGCACCTTGACATTCTGGGCAAGCCCGCATACTCATAAATTGCTCTATCCAATTGCGTATATGCCCGGACTTCGTTTGTTTATACCGGCGCATCAAATTGTGAACTGTACCCTCCCAGCCTCCAGTATATGTACCGGTCCAACGATCAGATGAGTAAGTCATTTTCAATTTCTCTTTACCTGTTCCATAAAGCAGCATCTCACGTATCTTCGGATCCAGCTTTATCCACGGTGTAGTAAAATTGAAATTGTAATGCTTTGCTAAACTTTTAAGAATACTTCCATACCAGTTTCCCCTGGGCTGTATACCTAAAGGAGCAACTGCGCCCTGGATAAGAGACTTTGTTTTATCGGGCACAATCAGTTCAGGATCAATTTCCATGTGAGAGCCCAAGCCATCACAATGCGGGCAGGCGCCGTAAGGAGAATTGAACGAAAACATTCTTGGAGACAATTCTTCCAAAGAAACTTCACAATGGGGACATGCAAAATGTTCGCTGAATAAATGATCTTTCTTTGGTAGCTCATGGACAATCACAAGTCCGCTGCCAATTTTCAAGGCCAGCTCAATAGATTCAGTCAGGCGGTCTTTATAGTCATCTTCAATGATTAAACGATCCACGACGACTTCTATGGTGTGTTTTTTATTTTTCTCCAATGAAATTTTATCATCTATGCTGTATACTTTCCCATCTACGCGTGCCCGAAGAAAACCTTCCTTTTTAATTTCTTCAAAGACGCCTTTATGTTCTCCTTTTCGTCCTCGGACAACAGGCGCCAGAATAAATATCTTTGTATTGTCTTCAAATTTGCAGACCGTATCAACTATCTGCTGAACGGTTTGTTTTTGAATTGGGCGGCCGCATACCCAGCAATAGGGTTTACCAATATGTGCAAATAATAATCTAAAATAATCGTGTATTTCTGTTACGGTGCCAACAGTTGATCGCGGGTTCCTTATTGCGGATTTTTGTTCTATAGATATGGCAGGAGATAATCCTTCAATAGTATCCATATCCGGTTTTTCCATTAGACCTAAAAACTGTCTGGCGTATGAGGATAAACTTTCCACATACCGGCGTTGACCTTCCGCATAGATGGTATCGAAAGCTAATGAGGATTTTCCGGAACCGGAAAGACCTGTGATGACTACTAATTTATTTCGCGGTATTTCCAGGTCAATATTTTTTAGGTTATGCTGGCGGGCACCTTTAATAATAATTTTTTCTGACTGCATTTGACCCAATTATTCAATTTCAAAAGACATCCTTGAATTTACGAATTATTACACCTGTTTCATAAAAGCATTTGCATTTATCTTACTGGCTTTCTGGTTATTGGTGAACGGTAACTGGTTAGTGGTAACAAAAGAGAAATATGTGTAAGAAAGCATTCCATCAATTCCCGGTTACTACTCCACTAATAACCAGTTACCGTTCACCGATTGAGCGTAGTGAAATCCCACTCACCACTCCACCAATGAACTTGTTTCAATATTTCAAATAGGGTACATTTAATCCATGTCATCCTTAAAAAACCATATCATTATTTCTATGCCTCACATGAACGATCTATATTTCGGTCGGTCGGTGGTCTTTATCTGTGAACACAATAAAGATGGCGCATTGGGGTTTGTAATAAATAAACCGTTTGAAACGCCTGAACTAAAAGAGTTGTTTTCGGGTATTTTTCCAGAAGAAGAAGACATTCTTAAGCTGGTGCCCACCGTTTATTTTGGAGGGCCCGTTTTGGTTGAGCGTGGTATCGTTCTACACTCTTCCGATTATGAGACAGATGGAACCATGAAAATCGGAGATGATTTTTCACTTACCAGCAATAAAACGGTTATTCACGACGTTGCCGACGACAAAGGACCTAATCATTATAAGCTGATGTTGGGACATGCCGGTTGGACACAGCACCAGCTGGAATCAGAAATTGAAAATGGAGACTGGCTTTTACAGCATACGAATCTTGATTTTGTTTTTCATACAGAAGAAAAATTCATGTGGGATATCGCCACAAAATCATTTGGCATCGATATTTCGCACTTCTCCGGTCTGGGTGGCTCGGCATAGTCAGACATTTTGATTAATTAGTTTTTTTCCGTAACTTTTATTTAATCGCCGATAACAGGAGGTTACTATGAAGCGGTTAACATTTTTTACAGTTTTTGCTATTTTCATTTTTTCTTGTTCATTATTTGAGGAAAAGGGTTCTGATGAACGGCAGCCCCCAAGAGAACCCACCGCTAATGAAAAGGCAATTGTCCATTCCGGGAATGTATTTGGAATGAACGTGTTTAACGCCCTCCATGAAGCCGACCCGGACAGCAATGTGCTGATTTCGCCCCTATCTATTTCCATGGCTTTGGGGATGACCCTGAATGGTGCCGCGAATGAAACATATGATGACATGCGTCAAACGCTTGCATTGGTCGGAATGGAAGAAGAAGATATTAATTCATCTTACCAAACAGCTATCGAACTCCTTACCTCCATGGACCCGGAAGTCATTATGTCCATTGCAAATTCAATCTGGTATCGAGAAGGTTTACCCGTTTATGAAGATTTCATTCAAACAAACCAGACATACTTCGATGCAGAAGTGAGCGAACTAGATTTTACTGATCCTAATTCTGTAAATATTATTAACGACTGGGTAGATACCGCCACCAACGGAATCATTGAAACGATTTTGAATGAAATTCCAGATGAAATTATTATGTACCTGATCAATGCGCTGTATTTCAAAGGAGGCTGGCGAATTCCATTTGATGAAGAGGACACTCAAGATAAAACCTTCCACAATTATGACGGAACGGAAACAATAGTTCCCATGATGGGACATAAAATTACAGTACCATATTATATCAGCTGGGAAGAAAATCTTTATATGGCGGACATTCCCTTTGGTGATTCTCTATTTTCATTTACGGTTATTATTCCCAAGGATATCAATACATTTGCCGATTCCTTAACGCTGGACAAGTGGAACCATTATATGAACAATCTTCACTCGGGTGAAGTATATATCGGACTACCCCGATTTGACCTGGCATGGGAAAAATCCCTAAATGATATTCTCAAAACACTAGGTATGTCCGTTGCCTTTGATCCGTATTCTGCAGATTTCTCCCGGATTATGCCCTTGGATAACGGAAATATATACATTAGCGAAGTGAAGCATAAAACATACTTAACTGTGGATGAAGAAGGCGCTGTGGCTGCTGCCGTAACCAGCGTAGGCATTGGCCTCACTTCCGCACCGCCTTCCATTATTGCTGATCGCCCTTTTATTCTTGCCATTCGGGAAAACCATATGGGTACCATCATGTTTATTGGAAAGGTTATGAAATTGTGAGATACCAAGAAGATGGTGCTTTTGAAATGAGATTCAAGAAAATCATAGCAAGCCTCCTTTTTATTTCGATTCTGTTTTCTCAAACATGGGAAATCATAAATCCATCTTTTGATACTCCTGGTGAACATCTTTTAAGAAATATAGAATTTGTAGATCAAAATACTGGGTGGGCTTTCCAATATCACCCTTCAGCCGCTAGAATATATAAAACAACAAATGGTGGTTATAACTGGGAAGTCGTAATGGATACGACACATTTACTCTTTATCGATATTGATTTCACAGATGATGGATATGGTTGGATCTGTGGGCACACCTCAAGTTCAAATGAACCTTTCATATTGCGCACTATTGATTATGGGAATACTTGGGGACTTATAAATAACGCTCCAAGGGTCTATGCTTTATTTTTTGATACGGATCTTCATGGTTTTGCAAGCGGTGATTCAATTTATGAAACATTTGATGGCGGAAATTCTTGGATAGGTCGTCATGTTACTCCTTATTCTGCCGGTTATATCTACGACATGTTTTTTCTTGATGATTCCCATGCATGGGCGGTCTGTACAGGTCCTTTTTTGCATTCCGGATCTATTATTTTTTCTTCCAACAGTGGATTGACTTGGGAGTATTTGGTTAATCAATCATATGAATCGAGTTCGATTTTTTTTAAAGATTCATTGAATGGATTACGAGTTGGAGGTGGTGGATATAGCCCTGGTCATATCGGTATCACAAGTGATGGTGGTAGTAATTGGAATTATAATATTTTTAATAGTGTATCGTTTCGCGACATTTATTTTATAAACGATAACCTCGGCTGGGTTGTTGGACATGGTGGCAATCTATGGGTTTCAGATAGTTCATGGAATATTTGGACACAAATTGATTTGGGTATTACGGAGAATCTGTATTCCATACAATTTGTTGAGAATAATACAGTCGGTTTTATAAGTGGAGCAAATAATACTTTGTTAAAATATGAAGTTGAAGCATCTGTGACTGATAATCAAAGTATACCTAACAAATTTGCTTTCAACCAAAATTATCCCAATCCTTTCAACCCGACCACAACCATCCAATACGAACTACCCCAACGATCAGACGTCCAGATCACCATCTACGACCTCCTTGGCAGAAAAGTAACCACACTGGTATCAAAAATACAGGAAGCCGGTTTTAAATCAGTCACATGGAACGCAACAAATGACCACGGCAAACCTGTAAGCGCAGGAGTCTATTTATATCAGATTCGAGTCTGCGATCCCGATGGAGTCGGGACAGGAAAGTTTGTGCAAACCAAGAAGATGGTGCTGTTGAAGTAGCCGATTTGAAGTATATTGGGAAACCAACATAAATGATAGAGGAGTAATAATCATGAAGCGTGTTTTATCATTAGTATTAATTATATCCACCTTAATAAAAGCGGAGAATCCGGATGAACCCCATAGTCCTATCCGAGTACTAGAATATGCTCTTTGGGATGGAAATCAAATTTCCACTTATCATCGTAATAACGGCGCTGTGGTTGATCATAATGCAACGGGAAATTCGGGATTAGAATGGCCCATCGGCAGCGGGAAAACGGCTGTATTTTCATCAGGACTTTGGTTAGCAGCAGGAAGAATAAACAGCGTTGAAGAAATCCGAACGGCGGCGGCCGAGTATTCGAGAGAATATGTGCCTGGAACATACGGTTCAAATCAGAATGATGCCGAATTTCATATCTATTCAATACGTTCGGGGGACGATGCGTCCAACCCGGACTGGCAGAACTGGCCGGTTGACCAGGGCGCCCCCTGGGTGGATGTGGATGGAAATGGCGTTTACGATCCCAATGTAGACCGCCCCGACATTAGAGGCGACCTGTTTCACTGGTATGTAATGAATGATGGTAATTCCTCAGCACACTCATCATTATGGAGCACACAACCCCTGGGAATTGAAATCCGTGTTTCACTATTTGGCATGGGTTCTGATTCGCCAATGAAAGATGTGTTGTTTATTAAGTGGGAAATTGAAAATACGAGCAGTAATCAGTTGGACTCAATTTATGCCTCTTTTTGGAGCGACCCGGATATTGGTGACGCAAATAATGATTTTGTGGGTTGTGACCCGGAATTAAATCTGGGCTACAGTTATAATGATTTCGAAGGGGATTATATTTATGGAACTGCGTCTCCTGTGACAGGATACGCCTTTTTACAGACTCCTATTGTACCATCCCCTGGTGATACGGCCTGGGTTTCCGGTGATACGATCCTCGATTTTACCAATATTCCCCTGAATGCCTTTTCGATGTTCATGAGAGGCGATGATCTTTTTGGCGACCCGGAAACAGCGCAAGAAGCGTATAATTATATGAATGGACTCATTGGAATGACGGGACAACCATACATCGATCCCACTACGGGGCAAACGTCTACATTTATCTTTAATGGTGATCCTGTTACTGGTGACGGATGGGTGGATTATAATTACTACCCAAGTGGTGATCGTCGGTTTTTGATGACAGCCGGTCCCTTTTCCATGGCTCTGGGTGACACACAAGAAGTTGTAGCCGCTATAGTAATTGCTCAGGGAACAGACAATATAAGCTCCATTACCCTACTAAGACAGCTGGCTCCCTGGATTCAAATGGCTCATGATACTGATTTTGATGTGATAGGTCCACCATTGGTATTCAGTAACCACAGTGTGCCGGTCACCACTGAGGATGCTATTGGACCCTACCATCTGGAGGTAGACATTCATTCAAACGATGGATTTGTGTTGAATGCTAACTCAGTATCTGTGCACTACGGAGTTGACAGTATTTCTTCCGTGGCGCTACTGACCACAGGAGGCACTGGTAATACATTTAATGCAGATGTTAGCGGCACTGGTTCTGCAGGTTTATTTAGGTACTACTTTTATGCTGAGGATAGTGATGGCAACGGTGTTTATTATCCACCTGGAGCGCCAACAGGTCTTTTGCAATTTGAAATTGGTACAGATCAGACCCTACCTGTTCTGGAAAACCTAACTGAAGTGGCGAATACAATTTACCCGGTCGGTAGCAAAACGGTGAAAGTTACAGCAACCGACCGTTTTCCCCTGGATGTTACTTTGAACTATCAGGTGAATAATAGCAACGTTCAAAGTTGAATAATGAACCCAACACCAGATACAGATCATTACGAGATAACATTGGCTTGGAATAATAGAACGTTAGGAGACCAAATTGATTACTGGGTCGTTGCCATAGATGGTTCCAGCGCTTCAAATACGGCTGTTTCCGATACACACACATTTTCTATAATTGATTCGCTTGCGATTGGAGATTGGGAAACTTGGCAATATCAGTCTGTTTACCATTATAATTTAGATCAGAATCTATGGCTTGATTCTGCACATTGGTACAGCCCCCATCACGGCCGTTGGAGTGCCGTTAATCTTGAGGATATCGGAGTCGATGCAGGCTGGGCAATTATTGCTCCCATAGTCTCAAGTCAACCCGATACTGTTATTTCAGGAAAAACTACGGATATTACCCCTTTTCAGGAGACAAGCCTTGCTTTTCGCTTTGCATGTAGTGAAGAGAATATTGCTGCTAATGTTGAAGTTGCGTCTAATTATATTCAGGGAAACTATTACGACATACTTGATTCATCAATTCTACATTTATTGGATTGGACGTTAGTAGATTCGCTGGTATCGATTGGTGGTTTAGGTATTAGCGGTGATTTTGTTGAGCAGGAGATTAACCTTTCGGGTTTCAACACACCGCTTTTCATACGTATAACTGCTCATGCGTCCTTTGCATCGAGACCATTTTTTATAGATGACATCTATTTAAAGGTAGTGCATTATCTGGCTACAGACAATGAGAATAATACGATCCCCAGTTCATTCACTCTACATCAAAATTACCCCAACCCTTTCAACCCGATTACAACTATCCGCTATGAACTCCATACTCCGACCGAAATAAAACTGACAATCTATAATATCATGGGGCAGGAAGTGGTCAGACTGGTGAATGGTAAAATGGCAGCTGGTGAGCATAAGGTGATTTGGAATGCTGGCAATTTACCAAGCGGAATCTATTTTTATCGGTTGGTAACACCCGGGAATCAAATCACGAAAAAGATGGTGCTGTTGAAATGAGATTCAGTCGAATCATAGCCAGCATACTATTTACAACTATTCTTTTTGCTCAAGCAGATAAAGGGAAAGAACAATACCCATCCATTCCAAAGAAGTCTAATGACGGTCACGTTTTTGAACTAGTAAAAGATCAAGCTCAATTTCAGTACCGATTTGATTCTGATGAAATAGTCAGTCTATCAGGCTACAGTCGGCAGATGATGCCTTCTAGGACATCAAGTGGGTCAGAGACTTTTACAAATTATTTTAACGGGAATACTGTGATAAAAATAACAGTTCGAGATAGTATTTTATGGGCTGCGTGTATAGGTGGTGTTGTAAAATGGAATTTAAAAAATAACTCATACAAAAAATATACGAATGCCTCTGGTTTGGTCGACAACAATTCATTAGCTATATTTACAGATAATAATGATAATTTATGGGTAGGCTCTACTTTTGGAATATCAAAATATGATGGAATAGAATGGGTAACATTTCCCGTGCAGGGGGTGATTAGTATTGCTCAGGATCCTAATAATAATATCTGGGTAAGTGATTATTTTGGACATATTCATAAATATGATGGTAACTCTTGGGAAGATTTACTAAGTCAAGGAATCTGGGCCGTTTCACAGGACATTTTTTTTGATCATTATGGTACTGGTTGGTTTACCAGCCTAAGTTCAGGGATCTTAAAGTATAATTCTTATGAAGATGAATGGACAACATTCGATACTCTTTCCGGCTTTCCTTCACAGATAACGATTTCTGTAGAAGGTGATACTTCCGATATAATATGGATTGGGACTGCTGATTTAGATCATAATGGCACTATGGTTCCAGGAAATATTGGCTTGGTTCGATATGATGTAATAAATGATACATTGAATAGTTATACCATAGAAAGCGGATTACCATCAAACTACATTTCAGATATTGAAATATCGTCGGACGGAACAGTCTGGGGAATTGGAACAGTAATTTTTAATGGTGCTATAAAGCTTGACTCAAATGGCGTAACACATTTGACAACTGCAAATAGTGGTTTAATCACAGATATTATCAACGATTTAGCAATTGATGAAAATAGCGTTTATTTTGGTGGTAATGGCATAGTTAAGTTTAATTCTGATTCTTTAACGTGGAGTACTTATAAAACAAACAATGAACCTTTATCTTCGAAGATTAATGCTGTAATCTCAAATAATACTGATAGTATATGGGTTGGGACAGCCAGAGGACTAAATTTATTTATCAATGATGAATGGATTCCTATCCACGGTATACCCGTTTTGTCTTTGTTCATTGACTCAAATAATAATTTATGGAGTGGCTTTGATGGATATTATATTGGGAGATATGATGGATCCGAATGGGAAATATTTAATAAAGACGATGGGATTCTTGGTGGAGTCGTTTACGATATAACCGAAGATATAAATGGTAACATTTGGATTGCGGTAAACGGAGGTGTTAATGTATATAATGGACAAATTTGGAATTCATATACTACCAATAACGGTCTACCAGGTACCAGACCGCGAGCTTTGGCTTCCAATTCCGATGGGAGTATATGGATCGGATTTCACGATGATGGAATAGCTGTATACAAAAATCAAAATTGGGAATATTATACAAGTGATTATACTTATGGGAACTATACTGGAAATGGAAACTCACCCCTGAGAGACAATTGGTTAGAAAGTTTGGCTATAGATCAAAATGGTGTGGTTCTCTTAGGCACATATCGAGGTTTTCAGACTGTAGATATTGATGGAACTTGGAAAAGTTTTACTCAATATTCTAATGGACTGGTTCATGCAATAACTGTTGATATTTGGAATAACTATTGGATTGGTAGTGGTTTATCGAAATACGATGGAAATAATTGGTATACATGGAATTACATTGATGGATTGGCTGGCGAAGTCAGAGGTATATCTGTTGATAATCAGGGGATAGTATGGGTTGCGACAGATAAAGGTCTCAGTAAATTTCAAGAAAACACAACGGCTGCTGTACAAAACTACACTCAAATAAATGTCAACAATAATATAATAAACCACCCCAATCCTTTCAACCCAACAACAACCATCCAGTATGAATTACCTGAACGATCAGACGTCCAAATCACCATTTACGATCTGCTAGGAAGAAAAGTAATTACCCTGCTTTCAGAAACGCAGGATGCTGGTCTTAAATCTGTCATATGGAATGCAACCAATGATAACGGCAAACCAGTAAGTGCTGGTGTCTACTTATACCAGATACAAGTCTACGATCCCGATGGAGTCGGGGCTGGAGAGTTTGTGCAGACTAAGAAGATGGTCCTTCTACGCTAATGCTACGAAGGACAAGTTTTGTTGAAATGAAGAAACTGGTACAATTTCTCGTTTTAACACTTTCAGCAATCTATGGTATTCTACCTGATGGCCATGCTACATCACATATCAGCAGGTCTTTAGAACATCAAGTTTGGGATGGAAATAATATTTCTACTATAATGGGAAACCATGGCAAAGTTGTTTCCCATCATTTGGCCGGCGATTCAGGATTAGAATGGCCAAAGGGTTCTGGAATCCAAGCAATATTTAGTGACGGAATCTGGTTGGCTTCCGGTATTGCCAACGGAAATGAAGAATATCGAACAGCTGCGTGCGAGTATAGATCAGAATTTCTTCCTGGAATGTCAGGTTCCGACCCTGAAAGTTCCGGAAACAGAATTTATATGCTTTCTGCTGATGACGGACCTGCCAGCACAGATTGGATCGAATGGCCGGTGGATCAAGGTGCACCATGGATTGATAATGATGGAGATGGAATTTATGATCCAAACATTGATGAACCGGATATCATAGGCGATCTGTTTTATTGGTACGTCATGAATGATACATCACAACAACAGCACGATGTTCTTTATAAGTCAGAACCCATGGGGGTAGAAGTTCGTGCATCCGTATTTGGATTCGATAATATTTATCCCCTTGAAAATACATTATTTATTAAATGGAACATTACCAACGTAGGGGATACATACCTTGATTCCGTTTTTGTAGGTAAATGGAGTGATCCGGATCTTGGAGATGCAAATGATGACTTCACCGGTTTTGATACAACTTTAGGCCTTGCTTACTGTTATAATGACAAAGATGATTTGCGGTATGGACTTAATCCCCCGGCAGCTGGGTATGTTATGCTTCAAACACCCATTATACCCTCCCCCGGTGATACTGCTTGGGTATCAGGTAACTCCATTTATGATTATGTTAATATCTCTGTCCATGCATTTATGGTATTTATAAGGGGTGACGATTTTCCAACATATCCGGAGAATGCCCGGGAAATCTATAATATAATGAATGGATATAGATGGAATGGTGAGCCCATCTTTAACCCAATTACTAATGAAGAAACTCATTATCTTTTCACTGGCGATCCTGTGACGGGTGAAGGATGGATGGATTACCATATGTGGCCCAGTGGAGATCGTCGTTTTTTAATGTCTGCAGGTCCCTTTGCACTTGCCCCCGGAGAAACCCAGGAAGTAGTTGAAGCGATCGTTATTTCCCAGGGCGCTTCAGATATCTTATCCGTCGCATCGCTCAAAGAGGATGTAAAGTGGGTCAAGAATACATGGGAGTCAAATTTCACCAAACTTGGCGCACCGGCAACCATACAGGAACATATTCTTCCACATAACACGGAAACCATGGGTCCCTTTAATTTGCAGTTTCTTGTTAAACCTAATCCGGGTTGGACATCAGCACCATCATGGCTCTTTTACCAAGTAAATGGTGTGACGGATTCAACGAATATGCTGGCGGTGAATGATACTATTTATGAAGCATCCATTCCTGAATTTTCAAATGTCACCGGTACAACAGAATGCAGATATTGGATAAAAGTTGTTGCCAATACAAGTACGACAATGATATGGCCTTCGGCTTCTCCGCCTAATTACAATTCCTTCCAAATTGGACCGGATACTACTGCTCCAGTTTTGTCCGGATTATCAAATACCAGACCAGTGCATTACCAATTACCAACCCAACAAAAAATACATATTTTATCCATAGAGGACGATCGTTTTGGAATCCATCCACCGCAATTGAACTGGCAGGTAAATGGAGGAAATGTAGTATCAGTCAATATGGTTATGGATTCGTCATATTCATATATCGGATATGCCGGCTGGGGTTCTTGGAAAAAAACCTGGTGCGGTTTTATTTCAGAATCTGTGGGAGATATAACAGATCATATATTCTATTGGGTTACCGCCCAGGATTCAAGTCAATCTCAGAATGAGGGACTGTCAGTCATAAAACAATTGGATTTTAGTGACCGGGATACAATCGGATACTGGAATGATGCACATTATATAGACGTGGATAATTGGGATATGTTCAATCATGGTAATTTTCAAAGTGGATTTACCTATGGCGGTGTAAATTGGGAAAATGTCATCGCGTCCCGCTTAAGCTCCAACGATGACACCGGAGATACCATGACCTATACGCGTTCATTGGATTTAACCGGATTTGATGATGTGTGGCTTACGATTCCCATGGCTGCATATTTTAGAGATGATAAAAACTATGGTGTTATTGAATTTTCTGATGACGGTGAAATCTGGGCACCCCAACAGACCTTTACCGGATTAATCAACCCTCGATGGATACATTATGACTTATCGGACTATACATCGCAAGACCATTTTCAATTTCGCTTCAGGATTCATTGTGAATCTCTGTTTACTGAATGGATCATTGATGACATTGTTTTACACTCCGACAGTACAGTACTCAACACAAATCCAAATTCTATTATACCTAATACTTTCAGACTCCTCCAAAATTATCCCAACCCCTTCAACCCAACCACTACCATCCAATACGAACTCCCTTACAGGTCATATGTCCATATCACCATCTACGACCTGCTCGGTAGAAAAGTGACCACGCTGGTATCTGAATCACAGGATGCTGGATTTAAATCAGTAATTTGGAACGCAACCAATGATAAAGGCAAACCAGTGAGTGCCGGAGTCTATTTATACCAGATCAAAGCAGGCGAGTTTGTGCAAACTAGGAGGATGGTGTTGTTGAAATGAAGAGATTGGGATTATTTATCATTCTAATATTTTCAGTAACCTATGGTGCTCTGCCGGTAGATCATAAAGAATCGAATACAATCCGTTCTAGAGAATATAAGATCTGGGATGGGAATCAAATTTCCACATGGCACGGGAACCGGGGAGAAATCGTCAGTCATAATGCCACCGGACAATCAGGTCTTGAGTGGCCCGTAGGCAGCGGGAAAACAGCGGTTTTTGCCTCAGGACTTTGGATTGCAGCAGGAAGAATCAATGGCGTTGAAGAAATCCGAACTGCGGCTTCGGAATATAGCATGGAATATGTACCAGGATCGTTTGGTTCAAATCAAGATGAAGAAGCATTTCGGATTTATTCCATCCATTCCGGGGACAATACCTCAAAAGACTGGCAGAACTGGCCGGTCGATCAAGGCGCTCCCTGGGTGGACGCGGACGGAGATGGCGTTTACGATCCTGATGTCGATCACCCTGATATTCGTGGCGACTTATTTCATTGGTATGTTATGAACGATGGTGACTCTTCCCAGCATCGGGGTTTGTGGGACACACAACCTTTGGGAATTGAAGTCCGCGTTTCCCAATTTGGTGAAGGACCTGATTCACCTTTGAAAGATGTAATGTTTATTAAGTGGGAAATAGTCAACGTTGGTGGCAATCAGCTTGACTCAATGTATGTTTCTTTTTGGAGCGATCCGGATATTGGTGATGCTAATAATGATTTTGTGGGTTGTGACCCAGAATCAAATTTGGGTTATTGTTATAATGATTTCAACGGGGATGATAAGTATGGGAGCGCCTCACCAGCTGTGGGATATGTCTTTGTACAGACGCCAATTGTACCGTCTTCTGGCGATACAGCCTGGGTATCCGGTGATCCGATCCTTAATTTTATCAATATTCCCATGAGTGCCTTTTCGATGTACTCAAGGGGCTATGATGGCCCTAATACCAGCCCGGAAACAGCGCAAGGAGCATATAATTATATGAATGGGCTCGATGTGTGGACGGGTCAGCCTTACATTGATCCCGCTACGGGACAAGCGTCTACATTCGTTTTTAATGGTGATCCGGTGACTGATAATGGATGGGTGGATTATAATTATCGCCAGAGCGGTGATCGTATGTTTTTAGTATCTGCCGGCCCCTTTTCCATGGCGCCTGGTGATACGCAGGAAGTGGCAGCTGCCATTGTAATTTCACAGGGGACAGACAACATAAGCTCCATTACTCTATTAAGACAGTTGGCCCCCTGGGTTCAGTTGGCATATGATACTGATTTTAATGTAATAGGTCCACCGTTGTTATTCAGCAACCATAGTGTGCCGGAAACCACTGAGGATGCTATTGGACCATATCATTTGGATGTGGATATCCATGCAAATGAGGGATTTGTGCTAGATGCTAACTCAGCAATTGTACACTACGGAGTTGACAGTCTTGCTTCTGTGGTTCCAATGACCACTGGTGGTACGGGTAATACATTTAGTGCAGATGTAATCGGCACTGGTTCTCCAGGCATGTTTCAATACTACTTTTATTCTGAGGATATTGAAGGAAATGGAGTTTATTATCCACCGGGAGCGCCTACGGGCTATCTACAATTTGAAATTGGGCCAGATCAGATCCCTCCAGTCCTGGAAAACTTTACTGAATTACCAAATACAATTTATCAAGCAGGCAGCGAAGTAGTGAAGATAACCGCCACTGACCGATATCCTCTGGATGTAAACCTCAATTACCAGGTAAATAATGGCAGCATTCAAAATCAAGCGATGAACCAGATACCGGAAATGGAAAGTTATGAAACGACATTGGCCTGGTCCAATCTTATCCTGGGGGACCAAATTGCATACTGGGTCGTTGCCGTAGATGGTTCCAGTGCTTCTAATACGGCTGTCTCCGATACGCATACATTTTTTATAAATGATTCACTCGCAATAGGGGATTGGGAGACTTGGCAATTTCAGTCTGTTTACCCATATAATTTAGATCAGAATCAATGGCCGGACTTTGCACATTGGTACACACCTCGTCATGGTCGCTGGGCAGGCTTTAATCTGGAATTTGTTGGGGTCGATGCAGGCTGGATTATTATTGCTCCCATTTCTGAAGTTCAACCAGATACAGTTATTTCAGGGAAAACGATGGATATTACACCTTTTCAAGAAGCAAGCCTTGCTTTTCGCTTTGCCTGTAGCGTGGAAAATATTACAGCATACGTTGAAGTCGCTCCCAATCACGTTCAAGGGAATAATTACGATATCCTTGATTCATCGATTCTACATTTGTTGGATTGGACGTTGGTGGATTCGCTTGTGTCTGTTGGCGGCCCGGGTGTTAGCGGTGATTTTGTTGAGCAGGAGGTAAGTCTTTCCGATTTCAATACACCATTATTCATACGTATTACTGCTCAAGCTCCTGCTGCTAATACGCCTTTTATAATAGATGATATTTATTTAAAAGTGGTACATTTTCTAGCTACTGACAATAATCATAACACAGCCCCAAGGACATTTATTCTTCATGAAAATTACCCCAACCCCTTCAACCCAACCACGACAATCCAATACGAGCTACCTCAACAATCAGAAGTCCAAATCACCATCTACGACCTGCTCGGTAGAAAAGTGACCACGCTGGTATCAGAAACACAGGACGCTGGATATAAATCAGTAATATGGAACGCGACAAATGATCATGGCAAACCAGTCAGTGCTGGAGTCTATCTCTACCAGATCCAAGTCTACGATCCCGATAGAGTCGGGGCTGGAGAGTTTGTGCAGACAAAGAAGATGGTGTTGCTGAAATGAAACAAATACTATTTACACTATTAATTATTTCTTCACTCAATAGTCAGAGTATCGTAACCGATACTCTTAGTTATAGTAAAGTAGTAAATGATTCGTTCGATCTATTCTTAGGTGAAATCGCGTTGGTAGTACATAAAATGCCAGTTGACGGTAAAGTCACAGCCATTAATATTCCCATTGCATCTTGGGGTGACAGTTCTGGCTGGATGATTTTTGAAATGTATAAACTAAATTATCCCTTGGATTCAATAGGGAACCAATATGACAGTACATTTGTGAATGAAAATGGATGGTTAGGATATTACCTAAACCCAACCAATGATTCATTACTAATTCCTTATTTTCCTTATTGGAGTTCATTTCTTGAATGGAATAGTTTCGGCGATACTGGTGTCTGTACTAGTATATCACCGGTTTTAAATACTTTTCCACCGCTCTCCGAGATATTAGTGTACGGACATTGGGCACCAATTTTTATTGAGCCAATTACTCATAGTTTAGGAGATAACTGGATGCCGATAGAGGATTTTGGTCCCGTATATGAATTTAACCAAGGTGATTACATTGGTATTTTTATAAAATATGACTACGGAGAAACTATTGACCCAATTTCCTTTTTTGCGGGCAATAACACCGGATTAAACGACCCCTGGCGGTTCTTGTTATTCAGTCCCCAATGCAGTGGTCCTTCTGGTGAGGGTGGTTGGCATATACGGTCCGAGACAATAAATTGTGAGTTAGAAATTGAATATACAGAATTAGCTAACGATGAAAATTTGAATATGCCCGGATCAATCGATTTGCGACAGAACCACCCCAACCCATTCAACCCTGTTACGACCATCCAATACGAACTTCCCCAAAGATCAGACGTTCAAATTACAATCTACGACCTACTTGGAAGAAAGGTGACAACGCTGGTATCAGAAACACAGGATGCCGGTGTTAAATCTGTCAGTTGGAACGCAACCAATGATCACGGTAAACCAGTGAGTGCTGGAGTCTATCTCTACCAGATACAAGCTGGAGAGTATGTGCTGACCAAGAAGATGGTGCTGTTGAAATAGGATTTAACTAAGCTCACTAATGAGATGAAAGTAATCTTACAGATATTAGATTCGTTATGTAAGCTTAACTCTCGCGTCGTTATGTGGATTGAAAACACACAAATTGAATAAAAATAAAGAGGATGTGGAATGAAGTTTAAACCTTATTACAAACTAAATTGTTTTGCACTTGTCATAATACTAACGCTTCTCATAATTCCCAATGCTCATGCCCAATGGGTCATCCAAAATTCTGGGACGACGCGAAGTCTTCTCTCAGTTCATTTTCTTAATCCTGACATTGGGTATGTTTCTGGAGAATATGGAACAATCTTGAAAACAACAGATGGTGGAGTTAACTGGCAAACGCTGTCTCCAGGTACGAATAGTGCGTTCGACGTGGTTCTTTTTACCGATGAGAACACCGGTTATCTTTTTGGTAGAGGTGTATTGATCCTTAAAACAATAGATGCTGGAAATAGCTGGTTTTCCCTCAATTATTCAGGAAGTACTACTTTGTTTAATTCAGCATATTTTACAAGCATTGACACTGGTTATGCGGTTGGGGGTACGAATAACGTTGGTGGAACTATATTCAAAACTACAGATGCAGGAAATAGTTGGTCTCCTCAGACTGCTGGAACCTATCAATGGCTTCGGTCAGTTTATTTCACTGATCCTAATACAGGATATGTAGTTGGAGGAGGCGGAACAATCCTAAAAACGACGGACGGAGGAACAACTTGGATTGCTTTAAACACTGAAACTAATAGCCGTTTTACTTCAGTTCATTTTCCAGATGCTGATACAGGTTATACTGTAACTGGATGGCCCAGCGATGGTGGCATTTTTAAAACCATTAACGCTGGAACTTCATGGAGTTTTCAAGATCCAGGAACTACTGAGTCTCTAAACGTAGTATTCTTTGTTGATGTCAATATTGGATACATAGTGGGTGATAGTGGAATTATTCTCAAGGGTATAAATGAAGGCACCTCATCAGTTGAAGATATGGAAAACTCAATTATCAGATCCTATACATTACACCAGAACCACCCCAATCCCTTCAACCCAACCACCACCATCCAATACGAACTACCACAACGATCCAATGTCCAGATCACCATTTACGATCTAATTGGTAGAAAGGTAACCACCCTGCTGTCAGAGACACAGGATGCTGGCTTCAAATCCGTCACATGGAACGAAACTAATAATCATGGCAAACCAGTAAGCGCAGGAGTGTATCTCTACCAGATTCGAGTCTACGATCCCGATGGAGTCGGGACAGGAGACTTCGTGCAGACCAAGAAGATGGTGTTGTTGAAATGAGATTTGACTAATCTCTCATAAAATATGAAAATAATCTTACAAATATTAGATTCACTATGGTCAATTTCCGTACCGTTAGGTGTTTGAATGAATAATTACTTCACATATTTACGAAGAGTCTCATTGGTATTGTTTATATGTTTTGGTTTCGGTAATCAAAAAGACAACTCGAATAACGATGGTAATCAACAATTTCATTTTAACGTCACGTTACCATATAATAATTTTACACTTCACCCTGATGCGGCACTTGGATTTAATCTTTCAAGTATTAACGGATATAAAAATTGGTCGTTGCACTATATCCATTATAATCCAAAGTTAATGAATAGATTGAACTTATTTTATTCAAATGACAGATATAATTTAAAGACTTATCCGAATTTAAATGCATTAGCATTAATGTTTGGGATTAATAATAATGGATCAAAAACATTTATTTCGGCATCTGCCGGCCTAAGCTATTTGACTACGCTTTTTTACGGTATTGAAGATGTTAGAGAGCCATTAAAATCTTACGAGATTTTCAACAATTCCATAGGTATTTCATTGGATAGTGAAATTATTATAAGGGTTTTTCCTGGATTTGGTTTTGGACTAAAAAGCCTTGGACATTTCAATAAGCAATTTGGTTTTTGGAATTGGATGGCCATAATACACTATCGAATTCAGTGAAGAAGTTTGAAATGAGATTCAGTAGAATCATAACCGGTATACTAATTACCACTATTCTGTTTGCTCAAACAGATAAAGGGAAAGAACAATCTCGACCCATTCCAAAGAAGTTTAATGATGGACATGCTCTTGAACTGATAAAAAATCAAATGCAATTTAACTCCGATGAAGAAATCAAGATTCCAGGCTATGGTGATCGATTTAATAATTCCGGAATAAATCACGGTGTAGAGGATGATA
>VAOY01007050.1_pt1 | contig 54836 bp, 45 predicted proteins | sample 3393881 | NCBI WGS metagenome assembly VAOY01 (sample SAMN08290430, study PRJNA428436) | hydrothermal vent metagenome | isolation source: Deep-sea hydrothermal vent chimney | place: Indian Ocean: Southwest Indian Ridge
CACGCCTCCTATTGAACCCATAATCGGGAATCTCAATTCTCCATTTGTTAAGAATCGTATTTCTTTACCATTGAGAAATATATTTGATACATTTTGTGTTTCAGGAAATTGAAGTGCATTCCATCCCCTTAATGTTTTTGTTCCACCCAGGTAGAATTTTTCAAACAATACTTCTTCAAACTGGTTATAATTCTCATCCCAATTAAAAATCACACCATATTTTATCCTACCGGCAAATACCGTTTTTTGGGGAAGTGGTAAATATAAATGAATCCCCACATCCGCCTTCTGATATTCTCTTGTTCCACCTAAAAGACCGCCTACACTAAAAATGTCACCGGTAAAAACGATTCCCTTAGTTGGATATACGGGATGATCTGCATAATCCAATTTTGTTTTTAGAGATATCATCCTTTGTTCCACATCTATGCTACCGCCCTCTTGTTGATTGAATTTTTCCCATCGCATACCCAATTCGATAAAGGATGTTTCTGATAATCGATTTATCGTTGACCAATTAAAACCGTACCTCTGAATGGAAGGTTTATCACTTGCACCATATTTCTTATAAACCTCGTATAAGGATTGAACTTTCGTCGGGAAGCGAACGCCCAAGAACCATTGGTTTTCCAAATTCACATTGATGCTAAACCGCGGATAACGCAACCCCTCTTCTGTTGGAATTTCTAAAGACGTTTTTGTTGATAATCGAATTGTTGATCCAAATAAACTTCTATTCTTCCATTGTAAAAAAGTGCCGGGCCCTGATAAGGTAAGTCCACCAAACTCAATCGGGACAAACCCGCCTTCGGAGGAAATTTCCCTTTTGGGAAAGTAGCGAACTTCAACTACCAAATTGACCAATGAATCGCTTTGCATAAATCTTACAGGATAAATATTGGCAAAGGAATATTGACCTGTTTCTAGCAATTGCCGCTGTGACTTTTGAATGTCATCCAGATCATATAAATCAGTTTTTGAAATAGTCAATTCTCTTCTTATATATAAATGATGAGACGAATCCGCTCCTTCAATATATGTATTTTGAACATGTACATCTGGTCCTTCTACTATATTTATGGTTATATAAACAGAATCAGTAATAGTTTTTTCAATTTCTATTCCGGCAAATAGTTTTCCAATACGATGATATTTATCTTCAATTAAACCTACATTTATTTTTAGAGCGATTGGGTTTAATGGTTTATTAATTTTTAGCTTTAGAAAATTACGGATCGTTTTATCGGAGATAAGATTGTTTCCGTTAATGTCTATGCGTTTGACAAAACTTTGTTGTCCTTCAGAAATGATGAAATAAATATCCGCTTGATTTAATGAGACAGTAAATGAGTCACGAACAGTCGTATTTAAAAAACCTTTTGATTGGTAATAATTTTTAATTGTTAACGCATCGAGCTTAAGAATACGTCTGTCAAATTCTGTTTTTGAAAAAAGAGATGATTCTTTCAGGTTAATATTTTTTTCAAGTTGTTTATAACGTATAGATTTATTTCCTACAAAGGTTACATCATTAACAAACACTTGCTTATCCGCTTGTGCAAGAAGCATCCCCATGAAAAGGATGGATAATCCCCAACGTTTATGTTTTAGCATTATAATATGATTTTAATACGCGTATCTCAGGCGGTATTTTACATGCATATTACCCTCTTCATCAACATTTCCCACAAGGGACACGTAACGATTTATTCGAAGTTCCACACCGACTTTATTTGTAATAGGGTTTGATAACGAAAAAGATCGTTTATAAGAATAATTAAGAGATACATTATCAGATATTTGTCTTTCCGCACTAATCTCAAAATCCTGGGAATTATTCGCATCCAGAAGTCCAGCTGTACCAGAGATGCTAACATTGTCAATGATTCCTGCTTCTTTAAGGCCGATAGCTTGTAAAATATTCTTCTCCAATTGACGTTCCAAATATGCACCTAAAATGTTTTGGGCTTGTTTCCCAAATCCTTTAGCTGAAAGCTCCTGATCTTCGAAACGATTCCCAATGGTTAAAAGTTCAATAATATCACTTTCTGAAAATCCACTGGAAGATTCTAGCATTGGTTTAGGATTTTCCCATGGCCCTATCAATTTAATAGTAATATGTTCATCTTTTATTTTTGTAATTGCTTCTATATCTACATAAGGATTAAATCCTTGTTTATTAAAAACGAGATATCCTTCAATTATAGTAAAGACATTCTGATTGAAGTAAAATTTTCCTCCTCTTACATATAATTCGCCACCAAAATCAATATCGCCATCGCCTAATTTAGTCATACTTAATTCACCTGATAAGTGGGCATCTATCTGTGAATTACGAAGTGCAAAATCGCCTGTAATCGGAAAATTCAGAAGATAATTTATTTGAATACTGCTTTCAACATCAACTGATGTTACCTCATAATCTTGTGTGAATTCCTGATACATAACAGCATCAACAGGTTCAATCTCCCCGGAAATTTCAATTGTATCTCTTCCAGTCAATGAAAGATCCAGATTACAAATTCCTTCCATATCCCCTAATAAAGTCCTGAAATAAATTTCATCCCCTATAATTTTCAAATGATAGTAAGGATTAAAGAAACTGCTCATATCCATTGATCCGGATACTGAAATATTAGCCTTTGCATTTTGTGCAGGGTCCTTTATCATAGTCCCAGATAACGATGTCCATAAAAATTGATTATTAATTAGATCAGCATGGCCATCTACATTCCAAATTGGATCATTCAGCTGGATTGAATAAATAGTAGCATTTTTACTAGTTATGTGACCATTTCTAACTAATCTTTCAAAGGGACCGTTTAATTCTAATTCCATATCAAATTCTCCAGTAATGGAATCAATCGTAGATATATAAGAAGATAGAAATGCTAGGTTTTTTGTCGTGCCATTCACAATCAACCACAGTGAATCATCTTCAAAATATTGTCCAAAATTTTCAGAAGATAAATTGTAATCGATTGGTAAATACGCTGAACCAGATAACTCTGAACCGAGATATTCTGACGAAAATTTATTTAAATATAATCTTTTTCCGTCAAACAACCCTTCCGTTTCAACGTTACCTAATTGCAGTCGATCCCATTTTGCATCATTAATAACTATATCGAAATCAAAGATGGTTTTTTTCGGATTTCCCCCCAGATGGTATCCTCCTGTAATTTTACCATCCGTAAAAACATTGTACTTACTAAATTGTGTCAAAAGCGACATATCCAAATTATCAAATATCATATAAAAATCAAATTTCCTCTCTCCTTCTTCTATATTTCCAATCGGGATATACCCAGATACTGATGCGATTTCTTTACCATCAGAAACCATTGTAATTTCATTTACGTTTAAAGTAGATTTATAAATCGATCCTGAAATGACCAATTCAGAAAATTTCTGTCTTGCTGCGATCCCATTTTTCAATGTTATATCTAATTTTATTTCAGGGTAATTATCAACATCCATTATTGAAATATCCCCAAAGCTCAATCCAGAAATATGATATCGTACATCATCCGTAAAAAGCTTCATAATATCTGCATTAATATTCGATAAACTAATTTGTCCTCTTATTTCATCTTCAATAACCATTTGCCCTGTCGCAATACCATCATCTACATGAAACTCAAAAGGATAGAATTCAATCTTATTTTGTTCATATTTAACTGAAAACGGTTTTGCGTTTATAAAAAAATGATTTTCGTAAGCAACCTGCATACGATCGATAGATAAAATACTATCCGGTGATAAAATACCGGAAATCTGTAGATAATTTTCTCCTTGTTTGAATTCGGCACTTTGGAATTCAATACCATTCGGAGAAAAGGCAATATCGACAATTCCATAATCAAATCCATAATCCATCCATGAACCTTTACCGATCTTTCCGCTAAAAAACCCATCTCCCCCGTTGTCAGTAGGAGTCCAGTGAGCATTTAAAGTAATATTCTCTAGAAACATTTCTTTATATGCCAAATCCCTGCACTTCAGCTCTGCTTTTATCATCGGGTTTTTAAAAAAACCAGATACTCTTAAATCCCCAGTAGCAATACCGCTCTTTAATGAATCTGACCAGAAATTATTAATTAGAAATACATTCGCTTCATTTAGTTTCAAGTCTAAATCAATTTCTTCTTTATTCAAATCTACAAACCCTCTAACATTAACAAAACTCGGCCCGACACCTATGTTTAAAGGATTATAAAAAGATATTACATTATCATTGTAGAAAAATGAACCAGAAACAGAAATATCTTTATCTTTATACAGTTCTGATTCATTGATTTCCAACGTCACGGCGATATCACTAATATTTCTTTTTTTCACGGTCCCTTCGAGCATAATTGTACCGTTGACATTTGTTTTTTCCTGATCCATAATCCATTTACTTAAATCAAATTGTGTTAATAAGATATTTCCGCTTAGTCGGCCATTATCCTCATAAATACCTGTGAAAGTTAATATTGATTCCTCGCTTTCAAGCCCTAACCTGTTTAAACTATAATAATTATCATGACGAGTTATGGACAACTCTCCTTTCATCAATAAACCTAATGGATTTTTCACAGTTAAATCACCTTGAAATTGTTTTAGGTCTGATTCAAAATGTAAAAATGTTTCCAAAGATGAAAATTTTGGTTTTAACGGTAAATGTTTTAATAGTTGTTCAGGAAATTCATAGCGGGAAATATGGATATTCCCAGTCAAATCTGGCACCGCAGTCCAGTCGTAATAAATTTCACCATTGAATGGTAATCCGTTAATAACGCCATTGGCCGGAGCAAATTCGGCTTTTGTCTCAAATACGTTAAGAGATGTATTTCTTAAAAGAACATAACCAACAGTATCATTAAGAGAGGCAGAAAATTCCCTAATATAAAATTCCTTTTTTGTAGGGTTGATCATCAACCGGCTATAAAGATTGATATCTATAATGGATGTATCGTTTTGAAGTGGAATTTCTACAAAACCATTTAATTTTATTTCTTCGATCAAAAAATTAAAATCCGTCGAAACATCAATGGAGATTGTATCTTTATCCTCATTAGAAATCGTTTTCTTTACCGTAAAAACAGGATGGACTTCCATATCTTCTACATGTAAAAATGAAAATGTTGGATTTATAAAAATAGTTTTGAAATAATTCATTCTAAATTTGAACTTTCCGAAAACGATCTCTGATCCATTTTGATCCTTCAATCTCATTCCACTTCCAGTCACTGTGCTTAATAGATTGCCACTCAACTCAGGTAAAACTATCTGCCATTCAGAATTTTCTTTCAACTTATTATTTACATATATTTCAATCGAATTACGCCAGAATGAAGATTGTAAAAATATACTCATCGCTATGATAATAATGAAAATCAGAGTGATGAAGATGGGTTTTGTGTGTGTCATTTAGCTTTGAATGCTGTAGCCATCAATACGAATATACATGAGCCCGGTTCCAAAAACAAAAAAAGCGTTCCAAGGAACGCTTTTTTTTATTATAGTTTCTGAAGTGTATTAATCCACAACTTCAAAATCAGCATCTTCAATTTCGCCTTCTTCTTTTTTAGTCTTTCCTTCACCATTTGAAGATGTTTCATCCGTTGGTTGATCGGATTCCTTGCTAGTTTCATACATTTTCGAGGCAACCTTATTCCATTCAGCATTCAGAGAATCCATGGCAGATTTTATATCATCTTTATTCGAACTGGAGTTTGCTGTTTTCAATTTTTCGACTGAATCAGTTAGTATCTTTTTCTCATCATCTGTTAACTTCTCACCAAACTCATCGATATTCTTCTCAGTCTGATAAACCAATTGTTCTCCCTGATTGTGGATATCTACCATTTCTCGTTTATCTTTATCTTCTGATTCATGTTTTTTGGCATCATTAACCATTTTCTCAATTTCATTTTCACTCAAACCACTGGATGCTTCAATTCGTATGCTTTGTTCTTTACCTGTTGCTTTATCTTTTGCACTCACATTTAGAATTCCATTCGCATCTATATCAAAAGTGACTTCGATTTGAGGTACACCCCTCCGTGCAGGAGGTATACCATCTAAATGAAAACGGCCGATGGTTTTATTATCGATGGCCATCTCACGCTCTCCCTGGAGAACATGAATTTCAACTGTGGTTTGATTATCAGCTGCCGTACTAAATACCTGTGACTTTCGCGTGGGTATGGTTGTGTTCCGTTCGATCAATCTCGTCGAAACACTCCCCAGGGTTTCGATTCCTAGTGAAAGTGGCGTAACATCCAAAAGAAGGATATCATCAACGTCCCCAGAAAGTACACCTCCCTGTATTGCGGCGCCCAAAGCGACCACTTCGTCAGGATTTACACTCCTGTTCGGTTCTTTACCAAATATTTCTTTTACTTTTTCCTGGATTTTAGGAATTCTAGTTGAACCACCAACCAAAATAACTTCATCGATTTCTGAAGCAGACAGGCCTGCATCCTTGATGGCTTTTTTGCAAGGTGCAATAGTCCGTTCAATTAGATCTGAAACCAATTCTTCAAATTTTGCTCTCGATAGTGTCAGGTTAAGGTGTTTGGGTCCTGAAGCATCTGCTGTGATAAACGGTAAATTAATATCCGTTTGTTTTGAGCTGGATAATTCCTTCTTAGCACTTTCTGCTGCTTCTTTCAAACGCTGCAATGCCATCGGATCTTTCCGCAGGTCTATACCATCGCTTTTGTTGAATTCATCGGCAATCCAATTAATGACTTTTTGATCAAAATCATCACCACCAAGGTGTGTATCACCATTAGTCGATTTCACCTCAAAAACGCCATCCCCTAACTCCAAGACGGAAATGTCAAACGTACCGCCACCCAAATCAAACACAGCAATCTTTTCATCTTTTTTCTTATCTAGACCATATGCAAGGGCAGCAGCCGTCGGTTCATTAATAATACGACGAACATTCAATCCGGCTATTTTACCAGCATCCTTTGTGGCCTGACGTTGAGAATCATTAAAATATGCAGGAACTGTAACAACAGCATCTGTTACTGTTGTACCCAAGTGTTCTTCTGCCATTTGTTTTAGTTTTTGCAAAATCATAGCACTGATCTCAGGTGGAGTATATTCTTTATCATCCACTTTTACAGTTACTGGACCCCCTTTTTTCTTCACTACAGGGTATGGCACTTCTTCAATTTCTGTACCAACTTCATCATACATACGACCCATAAATCGTTTGATTGAAAATATCGTTTTTTGTGGATTTGTAACCGCTTGTCGTTTTGCCGGTTGACCCACAAGGCGTTCATCATTTTTTGTAAACGCAACAACAGAAGGTGTTGTTCTACCACCTTCCGGATTATTAATTATAGAAGGTTCTCCACCTTCCAACACTGCAACACAGGAATTGGTTGTTCCTAAGTCGATACCAATAATTTTACCCATTTTTTTGTTCCTTTTATGATGTATTATAAAATTTTCTTAAATAACACAATTATTATACCATATTAAGATATAAACCTATATGACAGTAATATTATTAATTATAGACCTATATGACAGAAACTATGAGGATTTAGCTTCTTTGATTGTATCGTCGGAAGGTACTACCTTTTTTGATTTTGTTTTTGAAGAAATCATTTTTAAAAATATGAATGAATCTTTTTTGACAGTTATTTTAATTGTATCTCCCTCAGAAAATGTTTCTTCCAATAGCATTTCGGAGATAGGATTTTCAAAATTATTTTGAATCTCACGACGTAAGTGACGAGCGCCGAATTCAGGTTTAAATCCTTTTTTTAACAGTAACCTATTAGCCATTTTCGTTATACTAATTTTTATGTTTTTGCGCGCTAGATTTGAACGCAAATCATCTAACTGTAAATGTATGATGTCCAGCACATGCTCTTCGGCTAATGGATGGAAGACAATTGTTTCATCAATCCGATTCATAAATTCAGGACTAAATGAATCTTTCACGGTATCCAAAAGTTTATCACGCATTTTTTCGTAAGATTTCTCACCAGATTGATCAACAAATCCCAGAGAACTGCCTTTCATGATTTCTTTTGATCCAATATTTGACGTCATAATGATAATTGTGTTTTTAAAATCAACTTTTCTGCTCATACTATCCGTTAAAACACCTTCATCAAATAATTGAAGTAATAAATTAAATACATCCGGATGCGCTTTCTCGATTTCATCAAATAAAATAATTGAATAAGGTTTGCGGCGTACTTTTTCAGTCAATTCCCCGCCTTCTTCATATCCTACATAGCCGGGAGGTGCACCAATTAATCTTGAAACTGAAAATCGTTCACCAAATTCTGACATATCAATTTTTATTATCGAATCTGTATTGCTGAATAAATAATTCGCTAATACTTTTGCTAATTCAGTTTTTCCGACACCCGTTGGTCCTAAAAATAAAAATACACCAATCGGTCGTTTTGGATTTTTTAAACCTGCCCGAGCTCGCTGAATTGATTTTGAAATACTTTCAATAGCCTGACTTTGACCAATAATATATTCCTGCAAATTTTCTTTCATTTTTAGAAGTTTTTTCGATTCAGATTCTGCTACTTTATTGATCGGAATGCCTGATACTAAAGAGACAACATCAGCAATGGTATCTTCTGTAATGATTTCAGGACTGGATTGCTCTTCTTCCTGCCATTCCTGTTGGACGATGGATAATTGTTTCAACAATTTTTGTTCTTTATCCCTGAAATGTGCTGCTTGTTCAAATTTTTGTTCTGAAACAACTTCTTCCTTGCGAACTTGTATTCTATCTATTTCCTTCTCAAGGTCTATAATTTTTTGCGGTACAATTATATTATGTAAGTGTGCTCTGGACCCGGCTTCATCCATAATATCGATTGCTTTATCGGGTAAATATTTTTCCGTGATATAACGGTCGGATAAATAGACGCAAGCACGAATGGCATTATCATTATAACGCACATTGTGATGTTTTTCGTATGCCGTTTTCAGTCCGTTTAAAATCTGTATTGTTTCTTCCTGGCTGGGAGGATTGACAGTGATCTTTTGAAACCGTCTTTCTAATGCACCATCTTTTTCTATGTGTTTACGAAATTCATCCAATGTAGTGGCACCGATACAATGAATATCTCCCCGTGCCAATGCCGGCTTAAACATATTCGCTGCATCCAATGAACCGGATGCTCCTCCTGCACCAACAATCGTATGTAGTTCATCAATAAATAGAATTAGGTCGTCCGTTTTTTCCATTTCTACCATAATCGTTTTCATCCGCTCTTCAAACTGTCCTCTGTATTTTGTTCCGGCAACAATAGAGGCAAGATCCAAAGATAAAATCCGTTTATTATGTAATAATCTGGGTACAGATTTTTCTATAATGCGCTGTGCCAGCCCTTCAATGATCGCCGTTTTACCTACACCTGGCTCACCGATTAAAACAGGATTATTTTTTTTTCTACGAGATAATATTTGAGCAACACGGTCAATCTCCTCTTGGCGACCAATAACAGGGTCCAATTTGGCCTTTCTTGCCAAATCAGTTATATCACGTGAAAAATGATCCAAAGCGGGTGTTTTTGATTTTTTCTTGCTGAGTTCTTTTTGAATCATGGGTATATTAATATCCATTTCGTCTTCATCGTCATCATCTGAATCATCTGAATCATCGTTCAATAATTCCATAACTCCGTCAAAGTCAAGGTTATAGGAATTCAATACCTCAAGCGCAATTCCTTCCGTTTCTTTGAGCATGGCCAAAAGTAAATGCTCGTCATCAGCTACAGATGCACCCAATGCAGCAGCTTCATTATACGCATTGCGCAAAATACGTTCAGCCCGCCGCGTTAGCGGAAGATGACCAAGGGTCATGGTGCCGCCTGACGACTTAATCATGTCTTCTATCATCGTTCGGATATCCTCGATCTCACAATCATAAATATCCATAATCTTTAGGCTCAAACCTGAACCCAAACGAATCAATCCCAGCAAAAGGTGCTCAGAACCTACATAACTATGACCAAGGCGGACGGCCTCCTCCTTGGCATTTTTCATGATTAATTGTACTCGCTTGGAAAAGTTCTCTTTCATCTTTGGCCTAAATTAAGAAGGGATTGTTCGCTTTCAAATACTATCTGTCAGCGATAATGTTTCATTTTCTAAAATATATCTTCGATTACCTATTTTTGCCACGCTTGGGTTATGCGTTGTAATCACAAATGCTTGATCAAAATCTTCATTAATCTTTTTGAATAAACTTAATAGTTTGTCTGCATTACCAACATCTAAATTCCCTGTGGGCTCATCGGCCAGAACGACATTTGGTTTTCGAATGATCGCTCTTAATACAGCTACTCTGAGTCTTTCACCTCCGGAAAGTTGTGTTGGATAATGGTCTTTTCTGTCGATCATCCCAACATATTCAAATAATTCGTTTGCTCGTTCCATCACATCTTTTTCATCTCCGGCGATCAAACTGGGCATTAAGACATTTTCCATTGCTGTAAATTCAGGTAATAAATGATGAAACTGGAATACAAAACCCAAATGATTATTGCGCAGTGATGATAAATTTTCATCTTTTAAAGTATCGATATTCTGACCACATATTTCGACGGTACCACTGTCAGGCTTATCCAATGTTCCTAAAATATTTAACAAGGTGGTTTTTCCTGCACCCGATTGACCCATGATGGTTACTATTTCACCTTGTTCCAATTGCAAATCAATATCACGTAAAACATGGAGCACTTTTGATCCGTTATGATAGGATTTATTTATCTTTCTTGCGTTTAAAATCATTTTTCCAAATAAACTGCTTCTTTTGGGTTAATCTTTAAAGCACGGTTTGATGCGATTGCTGAAGATAATATGATTAAGATAAATGAAATAAACATAACAGCAAGAAGATCAACCGGTTTAAAAACCATTGGTAATTTATCAATAAAATAGATCTCTTCCGGCAAAGGAAATATTCCAAATTGATTTTGCGCCAATACCAATCCGGAACTCAATACTATACCGACGATAGCGCCGATGCCACCAATCATTAACCCTTGGAATAGGATAATTCCCTGAACTTTTCGCGCAGTGGTCCCCAATGTTCGCAGGATCCCTATTTCGCGAATTTTCTGGTACGTAATCAACACTAGTGTTGACATAAGATTAAAGCAAGCTACCAGAACAATCAGGCTTAGTACTGCCATAGTTCCTAATCGCTCCATGCGCATGGCGCTGAATAAACCGGAATGAAGATCAGCCCAACTTTTGATCAAAATTCCGCCCGTAAGTTTTTTATGATAATACTTTTTCAGTGATTCAGCTTGTTTTGATTCCTTTAATCGTATATCGATGCCATCAATACTTTTTTTTCTGGAAAACAACCTTTCTCCCAATACCATTGGTATAAATACAATCCGGTCGTCAACATCCAAAACTTCAGCTCTAAAAATTCCGGCGATTTTTCCTGAATACCGCCGAGGTAAACCTACTTGACCGCTATGATCCACGGGACTCATAAATTGAACATCATCACCAACTCCCACATTCAAACGTCGAGCTAAAACTTGTCCGATATAGACTGATTGTTCATCCCCTTTTTCGTTAACATCCATATCTACATGATAAAATTCAGAAAATCGATCCACCTCAATCGCTTTCAAAGTGACAAGACGCTGTTCCTGTTTTCCGGTTGATATTAATCCTTTCCGTTCCCGGTAAGGCATTGCATCCAATACAAATTGATCTCTCTTGATTTCATTCAACATAGACATTAAATCTATATCTTCTTCAACAGCTGTGATTCTCAAGTCTCCTTCAAATCCTACAACTCGGCTGGTAACCCGTTCTTCAAACCCATTTAAAACAGATAGTGAAACGATCAGTGCAAATGTCCCGGCAGCCAAACCAATAATGGAAATCCATCCTGTCAATCGACTGGGACCGGCTCCTTTTCCCCCGAGCATGAATCGTCGCGCTATAGTAAAAGCAAACTTCATTCGTATCTCAACGCAATGGCCGGTTCAATCGATGCTGTCCGGTGGGTCGGCCACAGTGCCGCAAGTATGGAAAAAATTAACCCACACAAAACGATGGTACCTATTATAGACCAATCAAGGAGGACAGGTACATAGCGCATAAAGTAGATCTCTTCTGAAATGGATAATGGTTTAAAATTGATCTGGATGGCTGCCAATACTAACGCCAGTACCAATCCGAGCAATGAGCCTGTTAACCCGATAAAGACGCCTTTAATGAGGAAAATGCGGCGAATAGTTTTCTTATCCATACCCATAGATTTCAGCGTACCGATGGTTCGTATTTTTTCCAGTACAATCATGTATAATGCAGACACAATATTTACAATTCCCACCAAGGCTATCATGCCAAAAATAATTAAGATGGGCCACTTTTGTAAATTAAGCCAGTTGAATAATGTCTGATGTTTTTCTTTCCATGTTATAGCATAATACGGATAACCCAACGCGTCTTCAATTTTTGATGAAATCATCTCAGCTTGTTTTCTATTCTTTAATGAAATCGAATATCCAGAAATTTTATTTCCATATTGAAATAGTTCCTGTGCATCGTCCAGAGATAGATAAACAACCGATTGATCATATTCCTGTAAACCGGATTTGTAGATACCTCCAATGGTTATCTGCTTCAACCGCTGTCCTGAAGACAGTGTCATCATGGATTTCATATCCACCAAAACCAGTTTATCATCAACATCCACTTTTAACATATGAGCCAGCGCTTGCCCAATCACTGCTTTTCCTTTTTCCAGCTTGGATGATCCTTTGCGCATCATTTTGGTAATACTATTTGGCAGATCATTATCGCCATAACCTTCAATGAGAATTCCCTCCGCCCTTCGACCTTTTCGCACCATCGCCGCTTCCTGGATATAGGCTAACGATGAGTACGATGTGGTTTGATTTTCTAAAATACTGTCAAGTTTCGTTTGATATGGATCAACAGGTTTAAAAAGAAAGTGCTGAATGCGGATATGGCCGTCTAAACCGGCAATTTTCCTGGAAATAGTATCTTCGAAACCATTGAGAACGGACACTGTTAGAACCAAGGCACATACGCCCAGCCCCAAACCAATCATAGCAGCTATGCTGGCAAAGGATGTAAAACTACCCTGGTGTTTAAATCCTAAATGGCGAAAGGCAATGCGGAAAGCTGTCTTCATTCATCGACAGTCCGCATAGCGGGAAAAAGGATCACATCCTTGATGGAATTCTGCTCTGTGAGGAGCATGGTGAGTCGATCAATACCAATCCCTACACCGCCTGTAGGCGGCATACCGCACTCCATTGCCTGAATGAAATTTTCGTCTACCGGCTGGGCTTCTTCGTCGCCTTGTTCCTTCAATAAGGCTTGGGCTTCCAAACGCTCTCTCTGGTCAATGGGATCATTCAGTTCTGTGAATGAATTAGCAAATTCTGCTCCGCCAATAAACAATTCATAGCGTTCCACTAAGTTGGTATCCCCATTGCGATGAGCCTTGGCCAAAGGTGAAATGGCTTTGGGATAATCGGTCACAAATGTGGGTTGAATAATTTTCGGCTCTACTAGTTCACTCATAAGTCCATCCAACATTTGACCGTAATTCGCATGATCATCCAGTTCAATATTATGGGACTTGCACAGTGTTTTCATTTCATCTTCTGTTACTGATTCCAAGTCTTGTCCTGTGGCTTCTTTTAACAATTCCAGAATAGGCTTGCGGGCAAAAGGCTTCTTGAGATCAATCTCGTTTCCATGCCAAGTGACTTTTGTGGCATCAACAGCTTCAGCCGCTTTTCGGAACATGTCTTCTACCAACTCCATATTGTCTTCATAGTCCGCATAAGCCCAATAGAATTCGAGCATGGTAAATTCAGGATTATGATTACGGTCCATGCCCTCATTTCTAAAATCTTTCGATAGCTCATAGACGCGATCGAAACCTCCGATGATAAGACGCTTAAGATATAATTCATCTGCAATACGTAAATACAGCTTTTGATCCAATGTATTATGGTGTGTTGTAAATGGTCTTGCATTGGCTCCGCCGTACAGAGGCTGAAGAACAGGTGTTTCCACTTCAAGAAATCCAAATCCGTCTAAATAATTTCGAATTTCGGCAATAATCTTGGCTCGTTTTATGAACACATTTTTTATATCCGGGTTTACAATAAGATCTAAATGTCGATTGCGATAGCGTAATTCCTTATCTTCAAATGCGTCAAATGTTTCACCATCCTTTTCTTTCACAACCGGAAGAGGACGGATGCTCTTTGCCAATACAGTAAATTCGTTGGAATGAATGGACTTTTCACCCATTTTTGTTGTAAACAGGAAACCCTTTATACCAACAAAATCCCCAATATCCATGAGCTTAAAATGAGCGTAGGCGTCTTCACCCACATCGTCACGTCTGATATAAATCTGAATGCGACCACCCATATCCTGGATATGAAAAAAGGATGCTTTACCCATTTTGCGGAGAGCCATAATTCGTCCGGCAACGGTGACATCTTTACCTTCTAATTCATCATATTTCGCAAGAGCTTCGCCGCTGGTATGGGTTGGATAGTAATTATGTGGATAAGGGTTAACACCCCTTTCCTTTAGTGCTTCCAGCTTCTCTCTCCTGAAGCGAATGATTTCGTTTAAGCTTTTATGTTCGTCTGTCATGAATATTCTTTTAGTTTGAAAGCCATTAATTTAAATATATAGTAGGTAGTGCTTAAATGATTCTTTTTTATTACTCAACCTGATTCACTCTTTTTCTAATAAAGATGAGGAGGACTAGATGAAATGTAATATCCATATGTTAGAACAACGATTTTGTGTAATTTTTGTTGATATGTAATAATCAGATATTCTGTTTATTGTACTAACCACAATTCATTTTGGTGATAGGAGAATTCTATGTTTAAAAAATCACTGATTATCAGAGTTTTTACAGCCATTTTTATAATTGGTTGTAATCTGCAAGCCAATACACCATTCACTATTGAATATGAAAAATATTCATTGGATAATGGGTTGACCGTCATTCTACACGAGGATAAATCAGACCCCATCATTGGTGTCGCAATTCAATATCACGTTGGTTCCAATCGCGAAACTCCGGGTAGGACCGGATTTGCCCATCTATTTGAGCATATGCTGTTCCAGGAATCTCAACACGTTGGCCAGGACCAATTCTTCAAAAAGATTCAAAATGTTGGTGGTACACTCAATGGTGGAACCAACAAGGATGGCACGGTATATTATGAAGTTGTACCCAAAAATGCATTAGAGACAGTCCTGTGGATGGAATCTGACCGTATGGGATGGCTTCTCTCTACTGTGACACAATCTTCTTTTGAAAACCAGCAAGAAGTTGTCCAGAATGAAAAACGTCAACGGGTGGATAACCGTCCATACGGCCACAACAATTATCTGATCATTAAAAACCTTTACCCGGATGACCACCCCTACAATTGGACAACTATTGGAGAATTAGAGGACCTTCAGAATGCAACATTAAAGGATGTACGTGATTTTTACGAAAAATGGTACGGCCCCAATAACGCTACTATGGTGATTGCCGGGGATATCAATAAACGTAAAGTCAAAAAACTGGTTGAAAAATATTTTGGTGAAATTAAATCCGGCCCCGACAATGGTGATCCTGAACCCATGCCGGTGCAGCTCACTGAAACCAAAAAAGTATATCACGAAGATAACTTCGCCAGATCGCCACGTTTAACCATGGTTTTCCCGACAGTAGATCATAAGCACGTCGATGCATCTGCCCTTGAACTACTGAGTCAACTTTTAGCCGATGGAAAGAAGGCACCTCTGTATAAGGTTATTGTTGAAGAAAAAAAACTAGCACCAAATCTATATTCCTATAGCGGTACACAGGAAATTGCCGGAACATTTAATATTGTTATAACTGCATTTCCGACTTCGAGCTTGACAGACGTTGAATCAGCTGTTCATGAAGCATTTACCCGATTTGAAAGTGATGGCTTCACAGCTGAGGATTTGGAGCGCCTGAAAGCAAAATATGAAACCGGTTTCTATCAGGGAATTTCCTCTGTTTTAGGAAAAGGATTTCAACTTGCCCACTATAATGAATTTTATGGTTCTCCGGATGCAATTGCCGAAGAACTGCAGAAAGTACTCGATGTCATTGTAGACGACATTAAACACGTGTACGAAAAATATGTTAAAAACCAGCATTATGTTATGACCAGTTTCGTACCGAAAGGAAAAGTTGATCTGGTGGCAAAAGGATCCATTCTCTTCCCAATCAAGGAAGAAATGATCAATGAAAATGTGGCAAAAGAATCTGTCGCGGGTGAAATGGATATTGATAAAATTCCATCCACATTCGATCGATCAGCTGAACCGGCTACAGGGCCCCAACCACGTTTAAAACTACCAAGAATTTGGCGACATAATTATGACAAAGGCATTTCTCTTTATGGCGCGAAACATGATGAACTACCGCTAATCAATTTCGGCATTCAAATTAAGGGTGGAATGCTTTTAGATGATCCAAATAAAGTGGGAGTCGCGAACCTCATTACAGATATGATGATGGAAGGAACCGCCAATAAAACTCCGGTTGAACTTGAAGAAGCGATTGATGCCCTGGGTTCATCTATTTATATGTATACGGGGAAACAATCCATCAGTATAGAAGTCACAACATTAAAACGGAATTTTGACGCTTCCTTGGCATTGGTGGAAGAAATCCTGTTTGAGCCCCGTTGGGATGAAACGGAATTTGACCGCATCCAAAGAGAAACGGCTGAATCCATTAAACGCCGCGGGGCGGTTCCTTCTTCCATTGCATCCAATGTATATAACAAATTGATTTACGGCGACCATATTTTAGCCAATTCAATATCTGGTTCGGTTGAATCCGTGGAATCCATTGAACTGGATGATTTGAAAAACTACTATGTCGCCAATTTTTCAGCTGATCTGGCGACGATAAGCATTGTTGGCGATATTAATCGTAGTGTGGCCGTCAAAGCCTTTAGAGGTCTAGTGGACAAATGGGAAGTCAAAGATGTGGTTTTTCCAGAATATGAAATACCGACGCCTGACAATAATCCCAAAGTGTATTTTGTTGATGTTCCCAACGCCAAGCAATCTGAAATACGTATCGGATATCTGGGGTTAGCACGAACCGATCCAGACTTTTTTCCGGCGACAGTGATGAATATGAAGCTGGGTGGGAATTTCAGCGGTGATGTTAATTTGGTTCTACGTGAGGAAAAAGGCTACACATACGGTGCTCGCACACGTTTTAGCAGTACAAAATTCCCAGGAAAATTCACTGCTTCTTCTGCCGTACGGTCAAACACAACCGAAGAGTCCGTCAATATTTTTAAAGACCTGATGACGAACTATGGAGAGCCAATCGCTGAAGACGATTTGGATTTCACTAAAAATGTCCTACTAAAATCCAATGCCCGCCGTTTTGAAACTTTAGGTGCCCTTCGTGGAATGATAGATAATATCGCTACTTATGGCTTTCCTTTTGACTATATCAAAGATCAAGAAAAAATAGTAAGGAAGATGACTGTAGAAAGCCACAATGAATTGGCACAAAAACTAATTCGTCCGGACGAAATGATTTATTTGGTTGTAGGAGATGCAGCAACGCAGCTTGAAGGGATGAAATCCCTTGGTTTTGGAGATCCGATTTTACTCGATACCGACGGAAAGCCTATCCAGTAAATCCAAACCTGAAGAATACTGTTTTACTGTTGTATTCAAATAATTGACTTAATTCAATTACCCCGACATTTATGTCGGGGTATAGATTGGGGAAGAACCCGGGCTTTAGCCCCATTATTCAGAAAATCCATATTTATCAAAAAACTCCTGATATTCTTCAGATAAGGTTTTATTCTAAGATGTTCTTTTTGGTTTTGTATATACTTTCTCACACTGGCGACAAGAGATTCACTAACGGAAACAGCAAAATACTCATCCTGCCACTCAAAATTATTTTTTGTCAGTTTGTTTTTATTTACCCAATTAGAAGATTCGCCTTTTAATAAGTGCGCGATTTTTGAAATAGATTGAGATGCCCCAAGGGAGACTAGAAGGTGGAGATGCTCTTTACCACCATTCATTTCATTAATATAAATATCCTTTGATTTTGCATTTTCATAAATATGGTTGATCAGAGGTTTCTTCACTCCTTTGGTTATCAGTGGTTTTCTACTTTTTCCTGTCTTCCGCGTGGGGACACCCAAGCTCAAATTCCTACATTATGCCATATTTAGCATAATTTTATTCAAGGATCAGAAGATATAAGCTGTCATGTAGATATTTCCACTAAAATATTCAACTCCTATAGGAGTTGGTCATTATTTTCCATTTAAGTACTATAGATATGAGAATCCTAACGGAGTCTGTTTATAACCCCGGAGGGGTTCTATGTCTATAGAACTTAAAATGAACGGTTACCGAACTCCGTTAGGTGTTCAATATTTGGCTTTTCAATAGGCAGTTAATCTGCCGGGACACCCAATATGACAAAAACGGATATATTAAATCTTAATATTATTGACGTTAGAGGAATGGAAAATCAAATTATTCAAAAGTGCGGAAGTCAGGAGAGGTTTTCTACTTTTTGTTGCCTAAACAAAATAAATCCAGACTTTAATATATGGCATAACATCTCTTTTCTTTTGGGATAAATCCCATTTGTTGGTTGATCACTTTATCCACGACATAAATGACGGGGCAATTTTTTCTCTTATAGTAAATTTTGTAAAACTCAATATGAATAATAATTAAACACAATAATTCAAATTATTCCTTGTCTTGTGTATAAAAGATAGTGGATACAAGGTGGATTAAATGCAATAAAATTATTAATCATTCGGAGTTTCAATAACTTTCCAATTTCCATTATCCGGAATGGATATTATTTGTTTAAGCACTATAATTCATTTCCATTACTATCAAGTGCAATTATTTTATATTTAGTTTCTAATAAATTATAATCTGGATCAGTCCATTCCACCCCCCATTGTGTAAAATTACATCGAAGGGGTAAGGATGGCCTTTTAATAGTTGTTATTAATTTAAAATCATTGCCGTCCACGGTTTTTCTATAAATATTGAAAGCAAATAAAGCATCAAAATTCAAAATCCTTATATGGTTACCTTTAGCAATGTTTTTATAAACCAGAGCATACTGCTTTTCATAATCTATATTTGTCCTTGGGAATTGTGCAAGAATTAACAGATAAAATTAAAAGTAGTATTGTTTTAAATATTGTTTCCTTTTTCATATTAATCCCATATAACTAGTTAATATATTGCACATTTGCAAAATTTCGCATTTGTTTACTATCTCAATTTACTCAACAAAAACGCTCGGATAAAATTATCAAGAGCACCGTCCATCACAGCTGAAATATTCCCCGTCTCTTCTTTAGTACGGTGGTCCTTCACCATATTGTAGGGATGAAATACATAGGATCGAATCTGACTTCCCCAGCCAATATCCAGTTTGGTATCTTCCAGTTTCTGCATGGTTTTTTTCTCTTTTTCAACTTCCAATTGATGCAGCCGTGCTTTTAACACTTTCATAGCCGAAGCTTTATTCTTGTGCTGGGAGCGTTCATTCTGGCATTGCGCAACTATACCCGTAGGAATATGGGTAATTCGAATGGCTGAATCAGTCTTATTCACATGCTGTCCGCCAGCACCGCTGGCTCGATAGGTATCGATCCGTAGATCGTTAGTATCAATTTCAACCTCAATCTCTTCATCACTGCTGGGGTAAACAAATACGGATGCAAAAGACGTATGGCGGCGGCTATTGGAATCGAAAGGTGAAATGCGAACTAAGCGATGAATACCTGCTTCTGCTTTCAATAAGCCATAAGCATAATCTCCTTTTACCTCAAAGGTCACATCTTTCAGCCCTGCTTCATCTCCGGGTTGGTAATCCATCAATTCTTTTTTAAAATCTTTCTTCTCCACCCATCGGGAATACATTCGATAGAGCATTTCTGCCCAGTCCTGGCTTTCTGTGCCTCCTGCTCCCGGGTGAATGGTCACAATGGCGTCCTGGGTATCTTGTTTATCGCCCAGAATCATTTTTAATTCTACTTCTTCTATGATTTTTGTATAAGATTGAAGTTCTTCGGCCACTTCCTCCAATTCTGCATCGCCGCTTTCAGCAAACTCCAGTAATACCTCCACATCACCGTGGCGCGTTTCCAGATCTGTCCACAGGGTGAGTTCTTTTTCGAACAGGGAGATTTTTTTTAGGGTTGCCTGAGCGGCATTATTGTCATTCCAAAAATCCGGAGCGCCGGATTTCAGGCGAAGTTTTTCTAATTCTGTTTTCTTTGACTCAAGGTCAAAGATGCCTCCGGAGTTCATGGTGTTTGGTTTCCGCTGATGAGTAGCGGTCTTTTAAGTCTGTTAATTCCATGATTGAATTTATAATTTTTTAAACATGAAAGACTTTAAAAAACAGCCGTCAAACCGAACATAATTGCAATTCCGCCAAGCAAAGCCAATAATTGAATTATGGACGAAGTTATATCCGTGTCATCATGAAGTTCCGGGATGAGGTCTGATCCGGCAATGTAAATAAACCCTCCTGCTGTGAGCGGTAATAGATAAAGTGTAAAATTTTCCACTGCTGAGCCAATCATAAGTGCCAATACAACACCGATGAATGATGTAAGGGCAGAAGCAAAATTAAACAATAATGCCTTTCGCACAGTCAATCCACCATGAACCAAAATGCCGAAATCGCCAATTTCCTGGGGTATTTCATGGAGTAGAACTGCAACAGTCGTAGCGAAACCCAATGGAATACTCACTGCGTACGAAACAGCAATCAGAATACCGTCAATAAAATTGTGCATGGCATCGCCAAAAATATTCATGGGTACTACAGGATGAATATGTTCTTCCGTGGTCTCGTGATGGCAGTGTCGCCAGCGTAAGAATTTTTCCAATACGAAGAAGAGTACAATCCCTGATAAAACAGCGCCGGACACCGTCAAGGTGTTCAAATCAGAAGCGAAGGCTTCCGGCAGTAAATGGATAAACGCTCCGCCCAAAAGGCCGCCCACAGCAAAACTCACCAAAAAAAGAATAATTCGGTTCAGAAATTTGCGGGAAAAGGATAAAGTTACTACTCCAGCCAGTGAAATAAGACTGACGATTAATACGCTTAACAAGGCATAAAGCCATGTATCACCGGTAATGGCTTGCATTAATCCCCGGACGACATAAAAAGTTGTTCATTCAGAAACCGACGCAGTTCCATTTCATCCATACCAATATTCATAAAACGGCCATCCTCCGCAACTGATATACGTTGTTTTTCTTCCGAAACAACAATGGCAATGGCATCCGTTTCTTCCGTGATGCCCAATGCTGCCCGGTGGCGCGTTCCCATGGCTGGATCCACCATACTGCTTTCTGTTAAAGGTAAAATACAGGCAGCCGATTCAATAATTTCATTCTGGATAATGATTGCTCCATCATGAAGAGGTGATTTTGGGTTAAAGATAGATTGTATCAACGCGGATGAGACTTCGGCTTTAAGTTGTGTTCCTGCTTCTTTGTAAGCGCGCATTCCCGTTTCCCTTTGGATGATAATGAGAGCTCCCCATTTGTTTTCAATAAGCTGATTAATGGCATTCACCAATTCTTCTATGGACTTTGATGTTCCCATGCGGAAAATGGTTTGAAAAAATCGTGTTTGTCCAATATAAATAAGCAGTCTGCGTAATTCCGGTTGAAATAAAATAACAAATGCCACGACCCAAACCGTCTGAAATTGATTTACCAACCACGATGATGCACTTAAACCAATCGCATTAAAAATAAAAGATGCAATCAGTAATATAACAAGTCCTACGAGCATTTGCCCTGCTCTGGTTTCTTTAAAATACTGATAGATTTTAAAAAACAGCCAGCTCACTAAAATCAAATCAATCACGTCGATGAGTGATACTGTGAGAAAACCGATTTTGAATAAATCCATCAGGCCAACCCTCGAATCTCATCTGCGATTATTGCTATTCGTTTCATTTCTTTTATATCGTGTACACGTACAATTTTTGCTCCATTCAAAATAGAAGCTGTCACCGCTGCCGCTGTTCCTTCCAAGCGGTCTTCAGCCGGTAAATCCAAGGTTTTCCCAATAAACGATTTACGGGATGGTCCTGTCAAAACTGGAAAGCCAAGGCTTTTAATATGGTCTAGTTCTCGCAACAATTCAAAATTATCCTTATGTCTTTTTCCAAAACCAATTCCCGGATCGAGAATGATATTTTCATTTTTAATCCCATTTCGGTCACAAAACTCTAAACGTTCCTTAAAATATACAACCATTTCCTCCATCAAATCATCATAGTGAGGTTTCTTTTGCATATCTCTTGGTGAGCCTTTTATATGCATAATTATAATAGGAACTTCCATGTTGCGTGCTACATCTTTCATACGATTATCGAACTGCAGCCCACTGATATCATTGATAATATCTGCACCGGCAGTAATGGCTTTTTCAGCCACATCAGCTTTATATGTATCGATGGAAATACACATTTCAGAATTTAATCGGATAGATTCAATTACAGGTATCACTCTGTGTAATTCCTCTTCCAAGGAAACCGGATCAGCTTCCGGTCGGGTAGATTCACCACCAATATCAATAATATCAGCGCCTTTTTCTATCATTTGAAATGCATGATTTACAGCTTCATCCGCATTTATAAACTGTCCTCCATCACTGAATGAATCAGGGGTAACATTCAAAATACCCATGATGAATGTCGGTGAATTCGAAATATGTAAATTTTGCCAATTGGATGGAAGCGCCATGAATTAAATAGTATCTCCTATCCGTTTTGGAGATTTCATGCGTAGTATTTTATCCGCTGATAGCTCCCGTTCAGCAAATTATGATTTTTTAATATTTTTTTTTGAAGTCGCAGAATCATTTGGTTTAATTGGACTTTTTTCTGAAAATGATTTTTGAGTTTGTGGCTTTCTGCGCGGTCTCGTTATTCTTTTGCGACGTTTGCCATTTTTCGGACGTATTAATTTCTTCCCTTCTAGGATTCTATTGATGTCTTTACTGTCCAATGTTTCATATTTCAATAAACCCTCTGCCATGGTGTGGAGAGTGGTTATATTTTCTTCCAAAATACTCGATGAGGTACTTTGAGCCTTACGAATAATCCGCACCACTTCTTCATCAATCATCCTGGCTGTAGATTCGCTGAAATCACGATGGGTCTGAATCTCACGCCCAAGAAAAACTTCTTCATTCTTTTTACCAAAGGTCATGGGTCCAAGTGCATCACTCATGCCCCATTCACAAACCATCTTTCTGGCAATGGAAGTGGCTTTTTCAATGTCATCCCCTGCGCCTGTTGTTCGTTCCTTGAAAATGAGCTGTTCAGCTGCCCGTCCGCCCATCAAGATTGCCAAGCGACCTTCGATATAATCGCGTGAGTAATTATGCTTCTCATCAATCGGTAATTGAGCTGTGATACCTAAGGCCCGCCCGCGGGGAATAATTGTTACTTTATGGATGGGGTCTGCGCCAGGTATTAATGTAGCGACTAATGTATGTCCGGATTCATGATAAGCAGTCACATTTTTTTCTTCGTCGGAAAGAATCATACTTTTGCGTTGGATACCCATAAGTACTTTATCTTTTGCATCCTCAAAATCTTCCATATCCACAAAGGATTTTCTCTTTCTTGCTGCTAATAAGGCTGCTTCGTTCACTAAATTGGCTAAATCCGCACCTACAAGACCCGGCGTTCCCCTGGCTAAAGTTTCCAGATTCACTTTACGCTTATTTATTACAATCTTTTTGATATGAACTTTTAGAATACCCAGTCTGCCATTAAGGTCAGGAACATCAACAACAATCTGACGATCAAATCTTCCTGGTCTTAATAACGCAGGATCTAATATATCGGGTCTGTTTGTTGCAGCCAATACAATGACCATTTGATCGGAATTAAAACCGTCCATTTCCACCAAGAGCTGGTTTAAAGTTTGCTCACGTTCATCATGGCCTCCGCCAAGACCGGCGCCACGATGGCGACCAACAGCATCCAACTCATCAATAAAAACAATACAGGGAGTGTTTTTCTTGGCCTGCTCGAAAAGATCTCGGACACGGGATGCACCGACACCCACAAACATCTCCACAAATTCCGCACCACTTAAATTGAAAAAAGGTACCCCTGCTTCTCCGGCGACCGCCCTGGCTAAAAGCGTTTTTCCCGTTCCCGGAGGTCCTATTAATAATGCACCTTTTGGGATCTTGGCTCCCAATTTTTGAAACCGTTTGGGCTTTTTTAAAAATTCGATTACTTCTTTCAATTCTTCTTTTGCTTCTACACAACCAGCAACATCATCAAACGTGATTTTAGGCATATCAGACGTCCAAATTTTGGCTTTGCTTTTCCCAAAGTTGAAAATATTTTTCATTCCACCACCGCCACCTTGCATACGACGAATAAAAAATATCCAAATGCCTATGAGCAAAATCCAAGGGAGCATATTCAGAAAATAACTGGTCCAATCAACGGATTTAGTTTTAAAATTGTAAATGACACCAAATGTATCCCATTCAGCCTTCTCTTCTCTGTCAATGAATGGGAGAATGACATGAAACTTGGACACATTTTCCATAATGCCCACTTTTGTTTTTATAGATTGTGGAGTGGAAAATTCGCCATAAAAAACATTTTCAATGATATTAGCATTGGCTATTAATCGTTGTTCTAAAAATTCCTGATATTGAAAATATTGAATTTCGACTGATTGTTCAGTGGATGTAAATATACCCGATAGAAAAATAGCTGCCATTAATATTAACAGCCAGATCATGGATGTTTTTCCAGCGCGCTTCCATTCAAATTCGTTTTTCTTATTATCGACTTTCTTTCCCTGAACAGGCCTTTTGCCTTTCAGCTGAGTTGGTTTTTTGCTTCCCTTTTTATTCGAAGTATGTTTTTCGAAATACATTTTATTCCTTTTCTAATCGATAAATGGCCGGTAAATGGCGCATTTTCTGGTCAAAATCCAACCCGTATCCTACAACAAATTCCGGTGCAATTTCAAACCCTACTATATCAATAGGAAAATCGAGTTTGGCGATATCCGGCTTTAGTAATAATGTAACAATGGTTAGAGATTTAGGATTCGCATCATTCATACGATCTTTTATGAATTTTATGGTTAAACCGGAATCGATAATATCTTCAATGATAATGACATGTCTTCCTGTAATTTCAGCAGAAATATCTTTCCGTAATCGAACAGTACCTGTTGATTTATCACCATGATAGCTGGCCAGTTTGATAAAATCCATTTCACAGTCAATATCCAGAGCTCGAATTAAATCAGCCATAAAAATAAAACTGCCGTTTAATACACCAATAAGAATGGGGACTTCATCTTGAAATTTGTCTGAAAGTTCTGCTGCAATTTCAGAAATGCGATTTTGAATTTCTTCTTTCGCTATTACAGGGGTTAATGTGTAACCATGAAAATCCATGATTAACCTACAACCTTTCTAAACGAAAGTTCCGCCAATTGACTCGTGTTTTCAGTTACTTTAACTCTATCACTTATTCTCTGACCGCAAACCCAAAGAACTTCATTCTTTTCTGCCAAAACGAATTGATTATTTTTCTGAAAACGATCCACTTTACTATCAATGAGAAAATCACTCATTTTCTTATGACCTTTCATTCCCAGCGGTTGAAACCGGTCACTGCTTTGCCATAAACGTAATTGCATGTTTTGACCCAGTTTTTCAGCATCGACTGTTTCATAACGATGATTTGATGATTGAACATGAAAAGATTTTGTGGATGTCCATGAAAAAGCGAAATGATCAGTAGCAAGTTCATCTCCAACATGGACGGAGTACACATTTTCATCTGATTGAATGTCTGTTTGAATGATAATTCGGTTGCGATCTTTTAACAATTTATAATTGTGGATAGATATGACAGCGCCGGTTTCTCCGTGTTGAATAAACTGTTTCAAATTGTTCCAGTCATGCCGGCGCCATAAATCATTTTTCCCGATAAGATAATTGATCAGGAAACTGTGGAATGAAAAAGGTTCATTTTTATAATTATCCAGTTTAATTATCATTCTCTCTTTGCTCTCAAATTCAACATAATCATCAATTGATTTATTAAGTAAAAAATCCAAGACATCATTTGTTTCATTTACATTTTCTGTCAAAATTTGAACTGATGATATTAAATGGGGTGTTTGTTGCTTCCAATTCGGGATGACTTTTTTCCGTAAATAATTCCGAGGATGGGAAAGATCATCATTTGTGTAATCTTCCCTAAATTGAATTTTATTTTCTACAGCATACGCTTCGATTTCTTTTCGTGAGAATGGTAACATTGGTCGAATAACATTATTCATTTGTTCACGAATGCCACGTAATCCATCCACCCCGGAACCATCAGCAATATGCAGGAGAATTGTCTCAATTTGATCATCACCATGATGGCCGGTAATAATTTTGTCAGCACGTATCTCCTCTTTTAATTTATTAAAAAGATTATATCGATTTTTACGTGCCCATGCTTCAATACTTTGATTCTTTTGTTTGATTAAAGGATCAATATCTTCCCTGAAAAATGCTAATTTATTCTTTTTACAAAATGATTTCACTAATTGTGCATCTAATTCAGCATCTTTTCTTAAATGATGTTGAATATGTATCACAGACAATTTCAGATTGAACTCAGATTTTAACTGTATTATCAAATGACAGAGTACCATCGAATCTACGCCGCCAGAGACAGCCATCAGAACATGGTCATTTATTGTAATCAGCTTTTTTTCTGAAACGTGTTCCTTGAATCGTTGTAAAAACATCATACGAAGTCTTTCACAACATTGACAACTTGAGTTGCAGATTGCATGATATAAAAATGAATGCAAGGAACATTGGCATCATATAATTCTTTCGTCTGGTTAACTGCCCATTGTAAACCAATTTTTTTCACTTCATTATCCGTTTTAGCATCTTCAACTTGATTAACAAGCGAATCTGGTATCTGCACGAAGAAGTTTTCTGGAATAATATCTAAATGTCGTTTTAATGTCAAGATTTTCAGTCCCGGTATAATTGGAATATCGATGCCAATTGCCCTTGCTTTATTTACAAATTCAAAATAATTCTTATTTTCAAAGAACATTTGAGTTACGATATAATCAGCCCCGGCATCCACTTTTTCTTTTAGATATTTCAAGTCTGTTTCCAAATCCGACGCTTCAAAATGTTTTTCTGGATATCCTCCCACTCCAATACAAAAATCAGTGACACTTGCATCAAGAAGTTCATCCAAATATTTTCCTTCGTTCATTTCCACAATTTGATTTACCAGGTCCTTGGCATAAATGTTTATCGTTTTATGTCTTGTATCAACCTTCCGGCGTAAATCATCCCCCCTCACTGCCAGCACATTCAATATATCCAAATAATTCAATTCGATCAATGCATCTTCTGTCTCTTCACGAGTAAAACCATTACACAGAAGGTGTGGAACGGTTTCAACGTCAAACCGGTTTTTGATAGCTGCGCTTAAACCGATCGTCCCCGGTCGTTTCCTGCGAACATGGCGCTCAAATTTTCCATTTGGTGTATCAAAATACTCAATTTCAGCAGAACGACTGGTCAGATCGATAAAAGGTGGATTGTAGGGCATGAGTTCTTCAACCAGCCCAAAAATATTCTCCGCACTTCCTCCACGCAACGGCGGCATTATCTCATAACTGAATAACGGCTTGCTAGCTTCTTTAATAATATTCGTAACTTTCATAGCTTACAATTTAGATCGATTTATAAACGAAGTAAAAAGGGGTTTTCTTTATGTTCTCGTTCCATGGTTGTATCTGGTCCATGACCTGAATGAATAATAAATTGAGGATCAATTTGCTCAACCATTTTCTTCAGAGAACATTCTAATGTATTCCAATCCCCTCCCGGTAAATCTGTTCTCCCGATAGATCCATAAAATAATGTATCTCCTGAAAAGACATGATCTTCAATTAAAAACGTAATTCCACCCGGAGTATGTCCGGGAGTAAACATAACTTCGAAATGAAATGGACCGATATATAAATCATCTTCTGTATCGATCCAACAGTCTACTTTCGGTGTTTCACTAACCTGTATTCCGAATAAACGACACGTTTGTTCATATGTATCTAAAACCATTTGTTCGTCTTTATTAAGATAAAAAGGGATATTCCACTCAGTTTGTAATGCAGACACAGCACCGATATGATCTACATGTGCGTGAGTGTTGATGATGGCAAGCGGATGGAGATGGTTCTGGTTTATTTCAGATATCAGAATAGCTGAATCATCACCGGGATCAATAAAAACTGCATCCCCCATAACTGGATCAGAAACAATAAACGTATTTTCCTGGAACGGTCCCGTAATGACCGACTGTACTTGAATACTCAAATATCAGCAAAAAAGAGTTCTGATAAGCACTGAATTTTATCTTCGTAGGCATGAGGATAAAGAAATCGTTCAGCTGCAGAAATACTACTCAAAATGGAATTACCGTCTTGAGGGGTAAAACAAAATCCTGCAATTTCATGTTCATTGCGAACATTAAGTGTTTGCTCTACCAACACTGTTTGGTTCAAAATACGTCCATAATGCCCATGGTCACGTCCAAACGAAAACACTGTACTGGTCATGTCTTTTTGCGTCATGGCAACCAATGGATTTGCATATAAACGATCTTTTACATCTTGCAATGTCACGGCTTCTTTTACTTTCAAATTGAACCAGATGATATGCATGTATTGGCTGTTTGTTTTCATCGCGGAAGAAAACAAATTCAAATCAAGATTCATTGTGTTGAATAATCCAGCAGCATCCTCTGCATGGTGAGAGCCGTATTTTTCAGAATAGTGGCTACCCACTTGAGGTGAGGGAATAAATCCACCTGGCTGACTGATATCATTTGCCCGGCGAATACAGACAAATTTTCCTTCAATTAAATTATCAGGATCAAAGTCGTTCAGTGCCAGTGTTTTTGTAATGCAGGACAGGTTGTGTGTATTACATGAAACAATTTGAATGAATTGATCTTCATCATTTAAGAATGCATCATTGATTCCCCTCGCATATTTTTTCCCGAAACCGTTTTCACTGCCTTGAGCTAAAAAACCTTTTACATCAGAAGAAAACTTTTGATAATACTGTTCCTTATTCTTATGCCCAATCCCTTTTGGCGTGCAGTCTATTACAACTACAGAACGCTTGATTGCATCTTCCGTTTCAAAATCAGGATCCATACCTAAATCTTTAAAATCCTGAAACCGATCTTCATTTACAGCTAGTCGAGCTCCTCGCTTCTGTAAATCATAAACTTTTGAACTATCGCTTGTTAACGGTGTGTTTTTATGAAACGTAATTTCATCAATACCTAATTGTGTCTTATAATCAGTTAATAAACCAATGAGCGGTTCTCCAATCGTCCCTGTTCCAACAACATGAACAATTTTTCTCTTCATGCTTTACTCTCCTAAAAAATATTGAATTATTTGTTCTTCTGTAAATCTGTGATGATTTTGTGCTGCTTTATAAACCATATGATCAATACTATAAATACGATCGCATACGCAGCAATGCAATTGGAGAAAAAGTTATACATTTTCTTCAGTTAATAATTTATGTTTAAAGTTTAGAATCTGAATCCTTATCCTGATCATTAGAGAGTATAGTAAAGTAAATATAAACATTGAAAATAGAAACGGAATTAAAATTCCATCGGGTTGCTGATTCATTTCCACTTGTGGATGAAGTTGAAATTGAGGTGTCCATAATTTTACAGAATAAAATATAAGTGGCACATCTAAAAAAGCAATAATTCCTATAACAGCCGCTATACGGGCCACACGTTCGGGATGTCCGCCAAATTTTCTCAACATAAAATAGCCAACATAAATTAAAAATAAGATTAATGTCGTTGTCAGACGAGGCTCCCAGATCCACGGCTTGCCCCAAATCGGTGTTGCCCAAATTGGACCTGTAATTAATACGAGTATGACAAACATTGTTCCAAGTTCAGCAGCTGCCAGTCCTACCCTATCCCATTTACTGTCTTTTTTAACCAGAAACATAATGCCGGCTAACATAACAATAAAATAGGACAAGAAACCTGACCAAGCAATCGGGACATGTACATAAAAGATTTTCTGGGCCCAATGTTGCTCGGGGACCATCGGTGTTACTACAAAAATCACGTATAGATTTACCGACATTAATATTGCAGTAACAATAAATAGTGTTTTTGAAATTTTATCTGGAAGCAAACTTGACATCATTCTTCTGTGATTTGATCAAATAAAGTAAATCCTGCAAGGCCGAAAATTACAACATACGTTATCATAATCATTACCCAAATTTGATAAAATTCAAATGGCATTCCATGAAACCAGCCCACGGTGGATTTAACGCATGCAATTAACAAAGGGGTTAGTAGCGGAAATAATAACACAGGTAATAAAACGGCACTCATTCGTGCTCGCATTGCCAATCCGGAAATTAAAACCCCTACAGCTGTAATTCCCAAATTACCAATCAACACAATACCTAAACCCGGCAAAATACTTATGGGTTTAGATAATCCTAAAAAAAGAAAAAATGGAACGATTATGAGTAATTCTGTGAGTGACAAAAATATAAATCCACTAATCCATTTTGATAAAAAGATGATACTCCGATCGATTGGACTGGCAATTAAGCTGGAAAAAGCGTCAAAATCTTTTTCAATTCCAAACATTCTGTGTAACCCCAATGAAGAACTTAAAAGCACTAAAGTCCAAAACAATCCGGGTGCAATTTCATGCATCGTTTTGGGATTACCATTAAAGGAAAATGAAAAAATAAGCAAAACGGATGCGCCAAACGCCAACATCGAGAAAACAACTTCCTTATTGCGTAATTCGACAAATAATTCCTTTTTGATTAATATGCTTAACATTTAATGCATTAACCGAGTGATTTTATCAAATAAACCATTTGCAGTAGACTCTTCATCAATAGCGATTTTTCCCCTATCCATCAGCAATACTCGCGAACTAATATTAACAGCACGGTCCAAGTTATGGTCTACAAACAAAATGACACGTTCACCATTTTGCCATGAGGAAATTTTTTGCTGCACAAAATCAATTCCAGAAATATCAAGTCCATTAAACGGCTCATCAATCAAAAGTAGTTTCCAGTTAATTATTTCTATAAAAGCCAATTTTAAACGCTGCATCATCCCTTGGGAAAAGATTTTCACCGGTTTATTCATTGCATCGAATAATTCATAATCTTTTAATGTCGTTTGAATAAGAGTCGATGACGGGTTGCATTGGTGAAATAAAGAAAAATAATGCAAATTTTCTTCAGCAGTTAATGAAGGATATAAACCTGGAGCATGACCACAATAATAAATACCCTGCCTGGCGGATGATTTACTTTTTAGAATATTAACATTTTGAAAAAATACATCTCCATTATCTGGTGCATTTATTTTTGCTATTATTCTTAATAATGTAGATTTTCCAACGCCATTTTTACCTAATAAGGAAACTGTATCCCCGCTTGATAAAGAAAAACTAATATTATTTAATATTTTTTTATAATTAAATGACTTTACAATATTTGAGACGGACAGCAATGAAATATATTTATTTATTTTTCAAGTTAGACAATATATCAGAAACTTCTCGTTTTAATTCATTTCGAGAATTGATGTAATCTTGTTCCAACACATTGCCAAGTTGATAATCCATATCCAGTTCTTTTATCTGTCTGTATAGAATCTTTTTTCTTTGCAAAAATGATTCTTTTGTACTCTGCGTATCTTCAATCGTAATATCTTTTTCCAACAATAATGGTTGAACTATATACACTACTATTAAAATAAAAATGATAAAAATAACTATGGAACCAATCATATTACTGCTTCCTTTCTCTGTGGATATAGAGCAATCAACGTACCCAAAACAAAAATATAACCGCCAATCCATACCCAACTAACCAATGGGTTAATCATTATTTTGAAATATGCTACACCATTGTCAGAATCATAACCATTAAATATTGAATAAATATCTTTATTTATTAAGGAATAAATATCCAGTTCACTGTGGGGCTGACGGCGATCCGGATCAGGACTACGGTGGAAATATATCCTTTTTTCCGGATGCAGTATAGTAATGGTTTTCCCATCGCTGTCTTGTACCTTTAAATCAGCTATCCAGGCAAAATGATTGGGGCGCTCTTTTTCTTGTATTCTTAATAATTCAAACCGATAATTATCTAAATGTTCTTTTTCACCTGCTTTAAGTCCGAATTCCTTCTCACTATCAAAGGCATGCCCTGTAAATCCTACAAACATCAGCACTACCCCAGCGTGAACTATATATCCACCATATCGACTGCGATTCTTTCGCATCAAACGCCAAAAGGCAACAAGCACATTCTCATGCTGCGATCTCATCCTAGATCGAATGCCTTTTGCAAATTCGATTATGATTGTTGTCAACACAAATGAAGATAGTGTAAACGAAATCAGCACGTATCCGCGAATTTTAAACATAAATAGAATCAAAGCAGTTATTAAACCTACAACTACGGGGATCATAAAATTACGGGTAGCACTCTGCTTAGACGTCCTGCGCCATACAAGAAGAGGTCCAACACCTGTTAATAATAGGAGAACAAGACCGATGGGGATATTTATTTGATTAAAAAACGGCGCTCCAACAGTTATTTTCGTTCCGCGCACTGCTTCTGATATAACCGGAAATAATGTTCCCCAGAATACCGCAAAACACATAACGACAAAAACAACATTATTGAATAAGAATCCACTTTCTCTTGATGAAAAATATTCAATTCTTTTTTCTGAACGCAAGAACGTTTTACGGTAGAATAAAAGCGCAAATGAAACAATTAATATTAGAAAAACAAATCCGAGGAAAACCGGACCCACTGATGATGCAGCAAATGAATGAACAGAAGACATCACGCCGCTTCGAGTTAAAAACGTGCCAAAAATGCACAGCGTAAATGTGATAATAATGAGAATCATGTTCCAGACTTTTAGCATATTTCTTTTTTCCTGAATCATGATCGAATGGATTAAAGCAGTTCCGGTCAACCACGGCATAAAAGACGCATTTTCAACCGGGTCCCATGCCCAATAACCACCCCAACCTAACTCCAGGTATGCCCACCAACCACCTAGTATTATACCAATACTTAACATAAGCCATACGAAAAGCAGCCAAATTCGAACCGTTTTCATCCATAATGCGTTCATTTCCTGCTTTGCCATGGCAGCAATTGCAAACGCAAAAGGGATTGTATATCCCACATAGCCCAAATACAGCATAGGCGGGTGAATAACCATTGTTGCATTTTGCAGGAGGGGATTAAGTCCAAGTCCATTAGTCAAAATAAAATCCGCATCAGTTGGTGCGAATGGATTGGACACAAAATTTACCAGGATAAGAAAAAATAATTGTACCGTCGTAATAACAATTATTACCCATGGCATCAATTTTGGTTGTAATCGCTGATTTTGCAGTATGGCAATGACAGCAAATATTGAAAGTACAAAAAGCCAAAATAACAGAGATCCTGCTTGACCTGCCCAAAGAGCAGTTATTTTATAAATCATTGGTGTTTCCAGGCTTGTGTAATGTGCAACATAATCCACATCAAAATTGCTCGCCATGAGTAATTGGGCTAAAACAAATGTAGCAAAGAAACTGACTAGAGAAACTGAAAGCGCCGCCCGTTGTCCGGATAAGTATAAACGGTTGTCACCGGTGCGGAGATGAAAAGAAAGAAGTATAATAGTGATAATAGAAAGGCCCAACGCTAAATTAAGAGCCAGGCCGCCAATAATAGGGATCATATGGATACTTCCTCTAAATTGTAATTCTCAGCATCTCGTAAATCACCTTCATATCTTGAAGCACATTTTGTTTGCAAAATATCTGCTTCGAAAACACCATTAGTGAATATACCCTCCACGATGATTTCTGCTCCATCTTTGAATAAATCCGGTCGAATACCTGTGTATTGTACAGGGAGTAAAAAGTCGCCTTCTTTTAATTCAAATTGACATGTCATGTAATTGTTTTCATCTAATTGAATGGATCCCTCTTCTACCAAGCCTCCTAATCGAACTCGGTCAGAATATCCATCATCAATCAATTCCTCGACGGAAAGGAATGTGACCATGGCTTGTTCATGATCCGGATTGGTTGATGCATACCAAATCCAAAAAATGACAACCAATGCCACAACTGTTATTGCAAAATAAAACTTATTTTTTGATTCCATTTAAAATACCGCTGCTTCCTGCCATTCGCCGAACTCTGCTTTCAATGAGGTGACAATTTCACCCAATGTTGCATAGGCTTTGGCCGCTTTAATGATTGGTTCTATTAAATTTTCGTTCGTCCCGCAGGCATTCATAATTTCAGATAATGTTTGTTGAACTGCATCCTCATCTCTATTTGCTTTTAATCTACTTAATGCTTCTAGTTGTTGTATTCCTGCTTCTTCTCCAATTTCCATAATAGGAATATCGATTTCTTCATCTTCTTTCACAAATTCATTCACACCAACAACAATTCGTTGTTTAGTATCCACCTTTCGCTGATAATCTGAAGCTGAATGAGCAATTTCATGTTGAAAAAATCCCTTTTCAATTGCAGGAATTACACCACCTATCTCATCAATTTTTTCAAAATATTCTTCAGCTTTCTCTTCTAAGCGATCCGTTAATTTTTCAATAAACCAAGAACCTCCAAGGGGATCTGCAATGTTCGCCACACCAGTCTCAAAAGCAATAAGTTGCTGTGTTCGTAATGCAATTTCAGCAGCTTTCTTTGATGGCAATGCCAATGTTTCATCCATGGAATTCGTATGCAGGGATTGAGTGCCGCCTAACACGCCAGCCATTGCTTGAAATGCTGTTCTGGCAATGTTTATCTCCGGCTGCTGGGCAGTTAAAGAACAGCCGGCTGTTTGTGTATGAAAACGTAATTTCCAAGATCTCGGATTTTTAGCACCATATTTTTCTTTCATGTGCCGCGCCCAGATTCTTCGTGCAGCTCTAAATTTGGCAATTTCTTCGAAAAAATCTAAATGTGAATTAAAGAAGAATGAAAGTCTTGGTGCAAAATCATCTATATCCAGACCGGCTTTCATTGCGTATTCTACATAACTAAATCCATCTGCCAGTGTAAACGCTAATTCTTGTACAGCCGTTGAGCCTGCTTCACGAATATGATAACCACTGATGGAAATAGTATTGAATTTTGGCATGTGATCTGAGCAAAATGCCATCATATCCGTAATGATGCGCATGGATGGTTCCGGGGGGAAAATCCATTCTTTTTGAGCAATGAATTCTTTCAAAATATCATTTTGAAGTGTTCCGCGTAGATTCTCCAAAGGAACACCTTGATTTTCAGCAACAGCGATGTAAAATGCCAACAGGATTACTGCGGGTCCATTGATCGTTTGAGAAACGGAGATATCAGCTAAATGAATTCCGGCAAATAACCGTTCCATGTCTTTCAGTGATGCAATATTAACCCCGCATTTTCCTATTTCACCCGCTGCAAATGGATGATCCGGATCATAGCCCATAAGAGTGGGCATGTCATAGGCTACAGAAAGTCCTGTCTGTCCGCTTTTTAATAAATAATGATATCTTTCATTGGTTTCTTCGGGTGTCCCAAAGCCAGCAAATTGACGCATTGTCCATAGTTTACCACGATACATATTAGCATGTATTCCTCGTGTAAATGGATACTGCCCTGGAAACCCTTGCTTCTCAATATATCCATTTTCATCTGCATTTGGATAATAAAGTGGATCCAGAGTTTCACCACTTAAAGTGTCAAAATTGTATTGGCGAGTTTGTGACTCACCCAAGTCTTCTTGCCACTCAAGTTCAGCGCTTTTAAAAATGTCTAGTTGTTTGTTCATTTCCTAATAGATACAGGACCGAAAATTAGCTCTTTATTGAGATAAATTGGAACGTTATTCATTCTTTTTAATCTTAATAAAAACGATTACTAATCCTTCAATTATCATCCATATAATTAAGCATATCAGAAATATATCTAACGCAAATAAAAGCGAATTAGATCCGAAAAACTGTTTCGCCTTGATTACCAATGAATAGATGGTAATTCCCATGAGAAAAAACATAGGGATTAATAAAGGAAAAATCGGTTTTCTCCGTTGCCAAAAGTACAGAGTTAAGATCATCGCGGAATTCATGAGCTAGTGTCTTTATATTTTTGTGGAGATCGTAAATACGTTTACTCAACCATTTCGAGTAAAATTTGTAGCCCAGGAAAAATACAATAAAGCCAAATATTGCCAGAGTGACGGAATTCATTTTCCTGTCAAGTAATAGTTACATTTGACACCAGGTTTTTCACTGTTTTTATTAAACCAAATTTATCTAAACCTAATTTTTCCAAAAGAAGAGGACGTGGTCCATGCTCGACAAATTCATCCGGCAGTCCTAACCGTTTCACTACGCCACCAAATCCATTCTCTGCCAGCCAGGCAGCAACTCCATCTCCAAAACCTCCAGTTATTACACCTTCTTCCATCGTCACAACTATCGAAAATTTACCGATAATTGATTCCAAATAAAATTTATCCATCGGTTTGATGAATTGGCAATTCACAACTTCACATGATATGCCCTGTAACTCAAGATCTTCTGCCGCTTGAATCGCATCATAAACAAAAGGACCAACTGCTAATATAATTACATCCGTTCCATGTCTTTCAATTTCCCAATTCCCGATGGGTAATAACTCGGCTTGGCCATGTTCATTGAACACAACTGAACTGGATTTTGGATAACGAATGGCAAATGGACCATCCTTATAATTCAATGCTGTATATAAAAGATTCCGGAACTGGTCACCATTTTTAGGCGAAGCGACAATCATATCCTGAATGCAACGTAAATAGGAAATATCCAGAGCTCCGTGGTGAGTGGGTCCGTCTTCACCAGCGATTCCGGCTCGGTCCAAACAGAAAATTACAGGCAAATGCTGAATGGCTACATCGTGTACAATGTGATCAAATGCTCTCTGTAAAAACGTTGAATAGATAGCGCAAATAGGTCGCATACCTTCGGCTGCAAGACCGGCCGCAAACGTTACTCCATGACCTTCTGCGATACCCACATCGTAATATCGATTGGGAAATTCTTTTGCATAAGGAACCAGTCCTGTACCCTCACGCATAGCAGCTGTCACGCACACTACTTCTTCATTGTTTCGGGCGACTTCTCTTGATAAATGACCAAACACTGTTTGAAACGATGGTACTGAAGAAGATGATTCCTGCTGGCCATTAATGCTGGGTTTTGGGATACCTTGCACGCCGTGATAACCCACTGGATCATCTTCTGCAACTTCCATACCTTTTCCCTTCTTTGTAACAACGTGGAGGAGAACCGGTGTTTTGATATCTTTAATATTATTCAATGTATGGATTAATTCATCTATATCGTGGCCGTCAATGGGACCAAAATATCGAAAGCCTAATTCATCAAAAATGATGCCTGGAACAAGCATGCTTTTTAGTCCTTCTTCTACTTTTTTAAGGAAGGAGCGTAGAACCTTCTTACCACCTGGGACTTGTCCTGTTAATTTCCAGATTTCATCACGAACCCGGTTATAAAGAGGATTGGTAATCACATGGGTTAAATGTGTTCTCATAGCTCCCACATTGGGACTGATGGACATTTCATTGTCATTCAAAATAACGAGTAACTGCTTACGCAAATGACCGGCATTATTCAACCCTTCATATGCCAGACCTCCGGTCATAGAGCCATCGCCGATAATAGCACAAACCCGATGATCTTCACCATGGTGATCTCTAGCAGCAGCAATTCCCAATGCCGCTGAAATGGATGTTGAAGCGTGTCCTGCTCCAAAAACATCATATTCACTTTCGGATCGTTTTAAAAAACCACTCAACCCTTTATACAGACGGTTGGTTTTGAACTCTTCATAGCGGCCTGTTAATATTTTATGGGCATAGCCCTGATGTCCCACATCCCAAACCAGCTTATCCACAGGTGTATTAAAGACATAATGAAGTGCAACGGTCAATTCAACAACGCCCAATGTTGGGGCCAGATGTCCGCCGGTTTTTGTCACAACATCAATTGTATATTGACGAATTTCACCACATAACTGCTTAAGATGTGATGAGTCAAACTCTTTGATATCATGTGGTGATTTAATACTTGGTAGTAATTCAAGCTGCATGTGGTTTTTCCTTATTGGAGTATATGGAATTTGAATTAAATGCAGCTTTATGGAAAATAGAAACTCCATCTAATTCCGGATGAAATGCTAAACCAATGTGTTTACCCTGTTTAACTGCACAGATTTCTCCATTGTATTCTGCTAATATTTCCACTCCCTCTCCCGTATTCGTGATTTTGGGAGCACGAATAAAGGTTGCGGATATTTTTTCAATATGATTATTCAATTGAACAGGCAAGTCATCAGTGAATGAATGAATTTGTCGACCGTATCCGTTGCGATCCACTTCAATATCAAGCAACTCCAGCGGTATTACAAGATTATGATTGACCACTTTTGCCATCATAATTAATCCTGCACATGTACCGAGAATTGGCTTTTCTTTTGCAAAATCAATTATTGTTTCATAAAAATGCATACGTTTCATCAAATGGGTTAATGTGGTTGACTCTCCTCCGGGAATGATGAGTCCATCTATACCTTTTAATTCACTAGGATAGCGGATCAAAATATTAGACAATCCAAGTTTATTTAAGATTCTAGAATGCTTTTCATAGTCGCCTTGTAAAGCTAAAATACCGATTTTCATTTGTCTCTCAACTACTATTCGCTACCTGCGTGCAGGCATTCACCAGCCTCTTTCCTGAAGGCGTTCTTCTTGGGGTATTTTGGAAATATCCAGACCTTCCATGGCTTTCTTTAAACCAAAAGAAATTTCGGATAATTTTTTCGGATCATCATAATACGCTACAGCTTCAACAATCGCTTTTGCCCTAGCGGAAGGATCTTCACTCATAAAAATACCCGACCCAACGAAAACAGTTTCTGCACCTAATTGCATCATGAGAGACGCGTCCGCTGGAGTGGCTATTCCACCGGCTGCAAAATTAGGTACAGGCAATTTACCTAATTTAGCCACTTGCTGAACCAGACTGAATGGCGCGCCTAATTCCTTCGCTCGAGCCATAAGTAATTCCTGATTCATGACCGTCAATTCTTTAATTTGGCCTGTTACTTTTCTCATGTGACGTACCGCTTCAACAATATTACCGCTACCAGCCTCACCTTTCGTACGAATCAAAGCAGCCCCTTCGCCAATACGGCGTAGAGCTTCTCCCAAATCTCGGCAACCACATACAAAAGGTACTTTATAATCATGTTTCCAAATATGATTATGTTCATCGGCCGGTGTTAGTACTTCACTCTCATCAATGAAATCCACTTCTAAAGCTTCTAATATCTGCGCTTCAGCAAAATGCCCGATACGCACTTTAGCCATCACAGGAATGGAGACTTCTTTTTGAATATCTTTAATCATTTTTGGATCACTCATGCGGGAAATGCCACCTTCTTCACGAATCAATGCAGGAATACGTTCCAATGCCATTACAGCTACTGCGCCTGCATCTTCAGCAATGCGTGCTTGCTCCGGGTTCATGACGTCCATAATGACGCCTCCCTTTAGCATTTCTGCTAATCCAATTTTTACTTCAAATTGTCCTTTACTCATAAACCAATTCCTCCTCAAAAGTTTTTGCAAAACTTTTAATACGTCTTGTTACTTCCTCAATAATATTATCTGGAGTGGATGCGCCAGCTGAAATACCCACAACATCAGTATCGTTAAACCATTCTCTATCTAAATCATCCGCACATGTTACTTGGTAAGATCGTTCATTTCGTTCTTTGGCCAGTTGGGTCAAACGCATAGAATTTGCGCTAGTGAACGAACCGATGACAATCATTATGTTGCATTTTTCAGATAAATCTTTTAACTGTTGTTGATTTCGTTTCGTCGGAAAACAGATTGTATTAACAAAACGCAAATCGAACACTTTTGTCATAAGAATATTAACAATTTTCTGAACATTTTCAATGGTTTGTGTTGATTGGCTGACAACTCCGGCTTTTTTCATTTTTCTTAATTGCATTGCCTCATCCGGATTTGCAATAATAACAGGGTTTTCTACTTGACTGGCAATACCTATGACCTCATCGTGTCCATGATCCCCGATAATAATAATATTTCTCCCCTCTTTTTCAAGCGTTCTGACTTCATCGTGAATGTCCTTCACCAAAGGACACGTTGCATCAATAATCTTCATTTCTTTTTGGTGAGCCCTATCCCAGACACTCGCTGCTGTGCCATGGGCACGGAACAAAATTTGCTTTTCGTCAGGAATATCTTTCAATTTCCTCACTACTTTTGCACCGGCTTTATGAAGGTTTTTAACCACATTCTCATTATGAACGATATGGCCAAGCATATATACATCGCCATGTTCTTTTGCAGTAGCATAAGCCAAATTCACAGCATCGCGAACACCAAAACAATAACCGGCATCTTTGGCAATAATGATTTTCATTTTAGACGGATTGCCTTTTTAATGATGCTTTTACTGCTATAACAACTTGAGGTATAATTGTTTCTTTATTTCCTTGAACAACCGCTCCGGCAGCAAATTTGTGCCCACCCCCACCCATGTCTTTCGCAGAATCATTTATGATATATTTCCCTTTAGATCGGAAGTTAATACGGCATGTATTATTGCTATTTTCAAAGATCATAACAGCTACCTCCACCCCTTTAATTGCTCTGACAAAATCTGTAAAACCATCCACATCTGCTTTCGTTGCGCCAGCGGTGTCGAGCATTTTTTTATCTATCGAAAACCAAGCAAATTCCCCACCGTTTTCATATGTTATGTTATCTATGATCCTCGCCAGTAATTGCACACTGCTCCGAGGTTTGGATTCATAGATATTCTGATAAATCTTACTCGTATCCACACCGGCATTCAAACAGACTATAGCAATTTCATGGCATGTTTCATCCGTATTAGAGTAGCGAAATGAACCGGTATCGGTCATGACAGCGGTGTAAATACCTTCACAAATGATTTTCGTTAAAGGTCTACTTCTATATTGTTTGAAATATTCAAAAATCATCGAACCGGTAGCGGCGGCGTTAATATCGACTATATTATAGGTAAACGGATGATTTTTCGGATGTGGATGGTGGTCAATATTCATTGTGTCAATATTATATTTCTCAATGACATTTTTAATCTTACGTAATCGTTTAAAATCTCCAACATCAAAAATGATTGCTAAATCACATTTTTGCATCCATTCATCATGTTTATCTGAATTGTACAATTCAAAAATTTGTCCAATGTTTAAAAATTCATATTCTTCCGGGAAATCAGAACAATTGATAATTTTACAATCTTTCCCCTGTTCGCGTAAATGATAATACATGGCTGACGCAGATCCCAATCCGTCCCCGTCAGGATTTTCGTGCGATGTTAGCAATATGCGTTCAGACGCACTAATGATTTCATTTACGTTCTTCCAGTCCATGATTATTTCATTTTTTTCAAGTTAAGAATTTAGCCGATTTCAGGCTAATAAAGCACGTAGGAAAGCTTTATTCATGCTTCCATTGTTTTTCGTCAACACCCTCTTCGCGCTGAAGTTTCCTGGCTAATACGAAAAATACATCAGACAATCTATTGAAATACATTATGCAGTGATCTGATACAGGTTCTGATCGGTGCAGTTGGATCAGTTTCCTTTCTGCTCTGCGGGCAGATGTCCGTGCTAAATGTATTCTGGAAGAAGCTTCAGTTCCACCCGGTAAAATAAATTCTTTTAATGGCGGCAGATCCTCATTCCATTCCAAAACCCTGCTTTCCAGTTCCACAGTTCGATTGACATCCACAGCCATTATTTCTTTTTCTGGAAGGGATAATTCACCCCCTATGTTAAACAAGTCCTGTTGGATGCTTTCCAGAAACGAAATGATGGATTCGTCATTTACAGCTGTTTTCCCAAATCCAATGAATGAATTCAATTCATCAATCGCCCCAAGACATTGAATGCGAACATCATCTTTTCGCACTCTGCTGCCATCACCCAAACCCGTTTCACCCCGGTCACCTGTTCGAGTTGTTACTTTAGAAATTCTCATACAAAGAAAATATAGGTTATCAAGATGTAAAGGGGAAACAAAATCGGTAGTGAGTATTTAACAAAATATCCAAAGAAACTGGGCATTTCAACTCCGGAAGATTCGGCGATAGACTTAACCATAAAATTCGGAGCGTTACCAATATAGGTATTGGCTCCCATAAAAACAGCTCCGGCAGAAATCGCCAGTAATGTGTCATGTTGAGCCGTCATCAATGAAATGGGGTCTCCTCCGGCAGTGTTAAAAAATACCAGATATGTTGGTGCATTATCAAGAAAACTGGATAATATTCCCGTCAGCCAGAAATACATGTAGTTGACTGGTTCTCCATCGCTGGAAACCGATTCAATGACCGATGACAATGCTCCGTGCGTACCTGCTTTCAATATAGCGATCGCAGGGATAATGGTGACAAATATAGCTGCAAAAAGCTTGGCGACTTCAACAATTGGGAACCAAGTATACTCATTGGCTTCACGAATAGTCGGCGATGTCATTTTCCAGCTGATAACTGCCAGGCATATTAAAAGGAAATCCCTGGCCAAATTCTGCAATTCCACATCAACATAAAACACTTTGAAATGAATACCCGGATGCCAAAATCCACTCAATAATACGGATGCAATAACACCCAATAATAATAGAAGATTAAATTTCCCTTCTAGCCCAATTTTATGGTTTTCTTTCGGGACAGAAATAGGATATTCTTGATTATAAAAATAGCTATCCAAAACAAAATATATTCCTAGTAGGCATATTACCATGACCATCATTGGTTTAAACATAGCAATTGTTGTCCAGAAAAATGATACACCTTTTAAAAAGCCTAAAAATAATGGCGGATCACCAAGGGGGGTTAATGAACCTCCTATATTTGCAACGAGAAAAATAAAGAAAACAATTGTATGTACTTTATGTTCACGATCTGCATTAGCACGAATTAATGGACGAATTAATAACATAGCAGCACCGGTCGTTCCCATCCAACTGGCAAATACAGTACCGATAAGAATTATCAATAGATTGGTGATCGGTTTTCCCACCAGCGAACCGGTTAAACGAACACCTCCGGAAATCGTAAAAAGAGCTAATAATAAAATAATAAAGGGAATGTATTCTAATAAGGACACATGAACTAATTCATAAATGGTTATAGTAATGCCTTCTTTTATCAGAAACGGAATGATAAAGACAGCTGCCCAGAATAATGACACTTTTCCAAAATGATGATGCCAGAATTGGGGTGCAATTAATGGGAAAAGTGCTATGGAAAGCAGTATGCCGACAAACGGAATAACCCAAAAAATAGACAAAGTGCTTCCATCAAGATGGGGGGTACCATGGAGCGTACTCTCAGATCCAAATGCTGTGGCAAATAATCCACTTAAAAAGATAAGTATTTTAATGATTTTATAGGATGATATTTTCATTTTTCGTCTTAATTCAAAAGTTTAATACGGTTAATATAATAGACGGGAGTTTAACACGTCTACGATTATTTATTGAAGTAAAAGTGAATGGGTTGGAACTCAATTGATCAAATAGCGTAATTTTATGCATGGAAATTATTATTAGTATTGGAGTTATCGCTCTTGCGTTATTAGCAATGGCTGTCGGGGTCATTTTTAACAATAAACCTCTTAAAGGGTCCTGTGGTGGTCAGGGTGGGAAAATTGTCATTGGCGGTGTTGAAATGTCCTGCCCGACTTGTGGCGGTGACACTGAAAAATGTGAATCCCAGGATGTTAATCCTGACTAGTTATTAATTTAAACCCTGAGCTCATAAATTCTTCAAGTGAGCCGTCGTCATTCCGAATTACCATCAATGCTTCCGTTCCATTTAACGATTCGATCAGTTTTATTCCATCTTCCTCCCCCATCACCATGAGCGCTGTCGCTAATGCATCAGCATCCATACAATTTTCGCCGATGACAGATACTGAAGAAACATCTGTAACTGTTTCACCGCTGCGTGGATCTATGACATGAGAAATCATCTTCTCCCCCAACATATAGAAATTTCTATAACCACCTGATGTTGCTATTGCTTGATTATCCAGATTCACAATACCTAAAAACCCCTGATTGACATTATTCGGTGATTGAATACCAATATTCCAAATCTCTCCTTTTCGATTAATACCACTGCAGTAGACTTCTCCTCCGATTTCAATCATATAATTTGAAATATTTACACGATTCAAATATGATGCTATAACGTCGACTCCAAATCCTTTTGCAATGGCATTAACATCCAACTGAACATTCGGATTTAATTTTTGAAAACCTGATAAATGCAGTATTAATTGTTCGTATCCTGAACTTCTCAGCGCTGATTTTATATCAAGATCAGAGGGAGATGAAGAAACTCTTTTTGGACCAAAACCCCAAGCTGTGGATAACGGCATGATGGTTATATCAAACGCGCCATTTGTTAGATGCGTCCAATGGAACGCACGATCCACAACTTGATAAAATTCCTTGGAGACCAGAAACGGAGCAGTTCCTTGATATTCATTAAATTGATTGATTTCACTACCGGGTATGTAAGTTGACATTTGGCTATTTATATTTACTAAAATAGAATCGATGTCATGCTGAATTATTTTTTCATCAATTTTTACCTCTGAAACAATCTTTATTGAATAGGTCGTCCCCATGGTTTTGCCAAGCAGGGTAATCTCTTTCGGGGAACGGGAACATCCGATGAGCCCAAATAAGATTAAAAAGCCCAACACAAGTCGGGCTTTAATCAATTTATTTTTAATCATATTATTAACCAAAACTGTCATACGCTATCATATCTTTTTCGACACCGAGTTCATAAAGCATATTATCTACAGCCGCAATCATGGGTGGGGGTCCACACATATAATATTCAATTTCAGTAGGATCTTCGTGATCTTTCAGATATATATCATGCAAAACCTGATGAATAAAACCTGTTTGGCCCTCCCAATTATCTTCCGGGAGTGGTTCGGATAATGCGACGTTATAATTGAAATTAGGAAATGCATCCGCAATATTTTTGAACTCATCATCATAAAACATTTCCCGTAGGCTCCGGGCGCCATACCAGAAGGATACTTTTCTACCTGTCTTTAATGTGTTAAAAAGATGGTATAAATGAGAACGCATGGGAGCCATTCCTGCCCCGCCGCCGATATACACCATTTCACGATCAGTGTCTTTGATAAAAAATTCACCGTATGGTCCGGAAATGGTGACCTTATCACCGGGCTTCAAATTAAAAATATAAGAAGAAGCTATTCCCGGAGGAACATCATTCCAGAGTTGAGGTGGTGGTGTGGCGATACGAACATTGAGCATAACCCTATTTCCTTCAGCCGGATGATTTGCCATGGAATACGCTCGACAAATTTCTTCATCATTGTTTGCCGCTAAATCCCAAATTTTATATTTGTCCCAATCAGGATGATATTGGTTCTCTACATCAAAATGTTTAAATAACAAGTTTTGATATTCAGGAATATCAATTTGGATATAACCACCGGCTTGGAAATCCAACTGCTCGCCTTCAGGCAATTCCATAATCAATTCCTTGATGAATGTCGCAACATTGTAATTTGATTTAACGGTGCATTCCCATTTACGAATATTGAAAATCTCTTCCGGAATCCGAATATTCAAATTCTCTTTTACTTTTAGTTGACAGGCCAATCGCCAGTGATCTTTGGCTTCATTTCGACTAATATGGCCTGTTTCCGTTGGTAGGATTTCCCCACCGCCTTCCAAAACCTGACATGTACACATGGCACACGTTCCTCCGCCACCGCAGGCGGAAGGAAGAAATATATTTTCAGCTGATAATGTAGAAAGCAAAGTCGATCCTGGTTTTGTAGAAAAATCATTTTCAGGATCATCATTAATATGTATGGTAATATCACCCTGAGGTAAAAGTTTTGATTGAGCGTAGTTTAATAGAATGACCAGTAATAGGATAACTCCTGTAAAGATGACCATACCGGATATTGCTGTAAAAATCATTATAGATTAATCCCGGAAAATGCCATGAATGCCATGGACAACAAACCAGTTAACAACATTGTGATTCCCAACCCTCTCAGTTTTGGTGGAACATTAGAGTACCGTAAACGGTGCCGGATGGCTGACATGGATGCAATCGCCAGAAACCAGCCTACTCCCGATCCGAAACCGAAGACCGTTGATTCCATAAATGTATAATCTCTTTCAACCAGAAATAATGAACCGCCCAGAATGGCACAGTTCACGGCGATGAGAGGCAAGAATATTCCCAGATTATAGTACAAAGTGGGTGAAAAACGATCCAGGATCATTTCAACTAGTTGGACCATAGCAGCGATGACAGCAATGAATACAATAAAATTCAAATAACTTAAATCAACTTCCGGTAATCCTACCCATGCCAAAGCTCCATCCTGCAAAAAGAAATGATGAATCGCCCAGTTTGCTGGAGATGTGATTGTTAATACAAATATCACAGCCATTCCCAGCCCGATAGATGTTTCTACTTTTTTGGATATGGCCAGAAACGAACACATTCCCAGGAAATATGCCAAGAGAATATTTTCTACAAAAATTGCTTTAGTGGCTAAACTGATATAATGTTCCAGCATATCAATCCTCCTCCACATTGGTAATTGTTCTTTGTGCCCAGATAATCAATCCCAAAATAATGAAAGCACCCGGAGATAGAACCATTAAACCATTATTTACATAGCCGGATTCATAAAACGTCGACGGAATGATTTGGAATCCATAAAGAGATCCGCTTCCTAAAATCTCTCTAAATATTGACACAACAATAAGAATCATTCCATAACCGAGACCATTTCCAAGTCCATCCCAAAACGCTTGGCCTGGTTTGTTCTGCATGGCAAAGGCTTCCGCTCGACCCATCACTATACAATTGGTAATAATAAGCCCTACAAATACGGAGAGCTGTTTGCTCATGTCATACATGTATGCTCTCAAAACTTGATCTGTTAAAATCACCAATGATGCAATAATGGTAAGCATAACAATGATTCGAACCCTTGCCGGGATTAAATTTCTTAAGAGAGAGATAATTGTGTTAGACATACTTAGCACAAAAATCACTGCGACTGTCATGACAATTGCTGTATCCACTTTCACCGTCACAGCTAATGCAGAGCATATTCCCAATACCTGAAGCGTAATGGGATTATTATTCATTAAAGGATCAGTGAGAACTGTTTTAGATTTTTTATTCAATAAAGACATTAACCACTGCCTTCCTTGCGAATTCGTTGAAAGAAAGGTTCATATTTTTCTAGATCGGACCTGAGGAATGCATTCAATCCTTTACTGGTCATTGTTGCACCGGAAATACCATCAACCTGGTGATATGCATCTGATGAACTTTCATCAACTTCACCTTTTATAATTTGAATACTGACTAACTTACCGTTGTCATCAACAATTCTTTTACCAACAAAATTACTGGTAAACCACTCTTTTTCCACTTCGCCGCCAAGTCCGGGAGTTTCACCGTGCTTATAAAAGGTAATTCCTTTTACAGTCATTCCATCAGACTCTAAAGCAATATACCCATATAACGTGGACCAAAGTCCTTTTCCGGAAATGGGAATGGCATAACCATCAATCCCGCCTCCAGGGATATGATTGCAGTATACCGGGTATTGATCCGTTTGAACGATATTATCAACACTCACATCGGATACTTTGCTTCCATCACTATCTATAACAAAACTATCTATATTGCGTTCGAAAATGTCTTGAATACTTTTCTGTGTCCACGGTTCATCATCGCTTTCAGAAAAACCCAGTGAACGTAAAATATTTTTCTTGATATCGATTGTGACGTTTAATTCCTGCCGTTCCTTTAGAGATGTCGCAGCAAAGGATAGCATAAATCCAAGGATAATGGTTACAACAGCCGTGAATAATAATGTATACGTATTACTCTGCTGCATATCTCTTTAACCGTTGTTTAATATTCCCCTGGACTACATAGTAATCAATTAAGGGTGCAAATGCATTCATGAGTAAAATTGCCAGCATGGTTCCTTCTGGATAGGCCGGGTTAATGGAACGAATAATGACCGTCATAAGTCCAATCATAACACCATAAATCCATCTTCCTTTGTCCGTATGAGCTCCGGTCACAGGTTCTGTGGCCATAAAGGCAACTCCAAACAAAAACCCGCCCATAACCAAATGATAATGAGCTGGTAATGTGAGCATAGTGTTGGAAGAGTAGGAAGCCATAATATTGGTTAACGTCGCTGTTCCCAATAGCCCAATCAGCGCACCGACAATTACGCGCCAATTCACAATTCCTGTGTATATCAAAAACAACGCACCGAGTATAATCAATAATTTATTTGTTTCGCCAATCGATCCGGGAATATATCCCCAGAACATATTGGACCAAGAATAATCAAACTGGGTAATGTTTGATAATAATTCTACAGCATTTCCATTTTCAACAGCCGCCGGTACGGACAATGCTGTTGCTCCGGAAATTCCATCGACGTTGATCCAAACTTTTTCTCCCGATATTTGCCCCGGATAGGCAAAAAAGAGAAACGCTCTTGCCACCAGTGCCGGATTGAATATATTCATGCCAACACCACCAAATATTTCTTTACCAATGACTATGCCAAAAGACGTTGCAACCGCCACTTGCCACAATGGAATAGTGGGTGGCAAAATTAATGGAATCAGTGCCCATGTCACTAAAAATCCTTCATTGATAGAGTGTTTTCTGACTACAGCAAATAATACTTCCCAGAATCCGCCGGCGATAAATGCCGTTATTAGAATTGGGAAAATGGAACCCATGCCTACCCAGAAATTCTCCAAGACAGTGCGTTCAATGCTGGATACTCTCGCCGCCTGATAGCCAATATTAATAGCACCAAAGATATATATTGGGATAAGAGCAATCACAACTAGGATCATGACCCGTTTGTTATCAATGCTGTCCCTAATATGTGGACCTGATTCTGTTTTTTCATTGGTTGAAAATAGAATGTTATCCGTCGCATCATACACGGGGTGGAATTTTTCCATAAAACCACCCTTGCTAAAAATAGGTTCAACTTTATCCAGAATAGTACGAATGAATTTCATAATTATCCTTCAGCCTCCAATACATCCAACCCCTGTCGAATCACAGCTCCAACGTCTATCTTACTGGCGTCGGCAAAAGAGCATAGGGCAAAATCTTCTTCATCACATTCGAGCAATCCAAGTTGCTCCATCTCTTCAATATCGTTGGCCAAAATAGCACGAAACAACGGGTTTGGAAAAATATCCATCGGTAATACATTTTCCCAGGAGTTGATAGGCACCATAGCTCGTTCTTCACCATTTTTATTCGTATTAAACGAAAAAAGAGATGGTCGGAATGAACTGAACGCATGGGTTAAGCTGTACCGGCTTTTGCCTGAACCCAGTTTTAACATACTTAAAAATTCCCGCTTATCAGATTCGGGTAGAACGGTTACACTTGAATGATAATAATTAACGTGGCCGTCTTTATAATTAGTTTTGCCTGTTAATACATCACCGGAAATAATCCGATGTGGTACATTATTCAATCTATCACTGATCAATGGCTGAATTGCTGTACCGATCCGTGTTTTCAAATGTGTGGGTTTATTGACGGCTGGACCACCAATCGTCATGACAATCTTTGGATCAAAAACACCTTTCAAGAACAATCGCCCCAATGTAACTACATGTTGTGCATCTACTGTCCAAATAATTTTACCGGGTTTAAGGGGATCAATGTGATGAATTTGGATTCCGACATTACCCGCCGGATGAGGGCCGGATATGGAATTAACTTTCGCGTACGGTATATTCATGAATGTATCTGAAATCGACTTTTCACTTACTCCAACATGAACATCACCATTTGTTAATCGTGATAATACTGCAATTCCTGCATTGAATGTTGATTGTCTATTGCGTAAAGCAATGTCAAGGTCTACTGTTAATGGAGCTGAATTATAACAGGAAACAAAAACAGCACTGGGGTTCGCACTCGGATCAGCTATTTTGTTAAAGGGGCGTTGTCGAACCATCGGCCACAGGCCGGCAGTCAGAATCTGTTCAGTAATCTTTTCTTTGGAGGATTCAAGAATTTGTGTTATTTCCAAAACCGGTAATTGGATTGTTTCTTCATTCCTGTCTATTTCGATAATAATTTTTTCAATAACACGGCGCGGACCATATTGAATTGCCGTGACTTTCCCTCCTCCGGGAGATGCCCATTTGATATCCGGGTTATGCTTGTCAAAAAAGAGAGGAGTTCCAATTTTTATATTATCCCCTTCCTTAACCAGTAACTTGGGTTTGACATAACGAAATTCCCTTGGATGGATTGCGACAGTCTGGGACCGTTCCGCGATTTCCAGCTCCTTTTTGGGTACACCGGCAATCTGAATATCGTGACCTTTTTTAATATGTATTTGAGACATTGTGATCTTAATACTCCATAGAATCTTTTGTTACATTACCTTGATAAATAATTCTAAAGATCGTGAAACCCAATTCGCGATTGGTGCCCAGTAAATCCCAAAAAATATTGTTGGAATTGCAAAGGTAAATAATACTGCTAATACAGATATGGACGGTACAACGATTGTTTCGCTGGGCTCTCCTTCCAGAAACATTACCTTCACGACTCTGAAATAATAATACAGAGATATTACACTATTGATCGCCCCGACAAGGGCCAGCCAATACAATTGCGGACCTACTTTAATAACGGATGCAAAGAGATAAAATTTTCCAATAAAACCGGCTGTGGGTGGAATGCCGGTGAGTGACAGCATAAATACCGTCATGACAATACCGACAATCGGCATTTTCCAGCCCAGACCCCGAAAATCATCAAACGACTCGCCGCCACCCTGGGATTTCACATAAATCAGTACAAAAAAGGCTCCCAGATTCATAAATATATACATGACCAGATAGAGCATGATTGCGTACACGCCCTGGGATGATAATGTGGGAAGAGCCATAAGCATATATCCGGCGTGAGCAATACTGGAATAGGCCAGCATGCGCTTAATGCTGTTTTGCTGCAGAGCCACAAGGTTTCCCAACGTCATAGTGATTACGGAAAGAACTGCCAGTATTTGCGGCCACGGAATATTCGTAAATGTAGAAATGGACGGGTCTATAAATGCTCCACCATCTCCAAAAACAGTATTGAAAAATCGTATGATGACTGCAAAACCAACCGCTTTGGGCGCCACCGATAAGTAAGCTGTAATGGGTGTTGGTGCTCCTTCATAAACGTCCGGAGTCCAAAAATGAAAAGGCACAGCAGAAATTTTATAGCCAAATCCAGCCAGAATAAAAATAGCTGCGAGTGTAAATGCAAAATGTGCACTACCCTGTAAATTCCACATGGCTTCCTGGATGGCAAAAAATTTGGTGGAGCCAGCCAAACCAAACACAATACTCATTCCAAACAACATAATACCCGATGAAAAAGCTCCGTAGATAACATATTTCAGCGCAGCTTCATTGGAACGAAGGTCCCCTTTCAAATAGCCGGCTAAAATGAAAGAAACGATGGATACAATTTCAATGGCCAGATAGATCATGATCAGATCAATGGCAGACGCCATAAGAAACATGCCAAAAACCATAATGGCCATGAGCGAATAGTATTCTCCAGTGCGATGACCATCAAGTTCATTCGATTTTTGAGAAATAATAATTACCAGTATCGTTGACAGAATAGTTAATGTTTTAAAGAAAGAAGCAAAAGGATCAAATGCCAAGTTGCCCATAAAAAGTGTTCGGGTAATATCACTATCCTGAACAAATATGGCAATTTGAGTCAGGATCAATCCACCTAAAACCCATAAAGCTGTTTTTCTGGAATTTTTATCAGAATAAAATAAATCAACCAGAATTGCAACCAATACGGTCACGGTCAGAATAATTTCCGGCCAGTAATAGCTTAAGCTTTGAAGGTTATTCATGTTCGTTTAAAAAACTCCTGCAAAACTGCTGACGTTGGCCACTGTATCAATAATCACATTCATCGTACTGCTAATCAAATCCAAAAATGGTTTGGGATAAATACCCAATAATAATGTTATAACTGCCAGGGGAACCACGGTGAAAAGTTCCATCCGGTTTATTTCCGGCAGGTCCTTATATTTTTCATTCAAGGTCCCCAGGAAAATCCGTTGAAACGCCCAGAGGAAATAGGTAGCATTCAATAAAATACCAATGGTTGATGCAATAACGATTGCTTTAAAAACAGGGAATGCACCGATGAAACACATGGCTTCACTGATAAACCCGGAAAAACCCGGCAAACCAAGACCTGCAAAAAATGCTAAAGCAACGATGCCTGTATAAATCGGCATTCGGGATGCCAACCCGCCAAAGCCTTCAATGTCACGATGATGTGCACGTTCATAAATGACGCCAACCAAAATAAACAGCATAGCTGATATCGTTCCGTGATTAAACATCTGAAATACCGCTCCACCCAAACCGGCTTGTGCAGCTAAAACATTATTTCCATTCGCGGCTCCGGCAGCAATAACAGCGGACATCCCAATCAAAATATAGCCCATATGATTCACACTGGAATAGGCTACCAGCTTTTTTAGGTCTTTTTGGGCTAAAGCACACATGGCGCCCCAAATAACATTTATTAACCCCAGCACGGCCAATGCACCGGCAAACCACCAGACTGCCCCCGGTAACATGGAATAGTTTATTCGCAACATACCGTAAATCCCAAGTTTCAACAGGATCCCGGCCAGGATAACAGAAATGGCTGTGGGAGCTTCAACGTGAGCCAGTGGAAGCCAGGTATGGAACGGAAAAACAGGTACCTTTATGGCAAAACCGATAAAGAGTAATACCCATATCACTTTGATGGCACTCATCCCCCACCACATGACTCCGTTTAAGGCAGTAGGAGCCGTTTCCATGAGCAGCAACATATCAAATGTTCGGCCACAGGTAAAATACAGTGCAAGGATGGCGATCAGCATCAATACGGATCCAACCAATGTGTACAGGAAAAATTTGATGGCGGCGTATTCTCGCTGCGGACCGCCCCACATACCAATCAGGAAAAACATGGGTAATAGCATTACTTCCCAGAATACGTAAAAGAGGAAGAAATCAAGGGATAGAAAAACACCCATGATGCCGATATCCAATAATAAAAACAGGGAGAAATAACCCTTGACCGCACGGTTGATATTCCAACTAACAAATGTTGACAGGAAAAACAACAATCCCGTTAATATCACCATGGGTAAACTCAAACCATCGACGCCTAAAATATAGGTAATATTGAATGAAGGTATCCACGTTGCCCTTTCCATAAACTGGAAACCACCAAAGGACAAATCAAAACGAGACAATAGTCCAAGGGTCGCTAAAAACTGGACACCCGTTGCAACAGCAGTGATGATTTTGATCGCTTTTGTTTTTCCCCTGGGAACAAAGGCGATCGCCGCCATACCCAAAAGGGGAATCCAAATAATCCAACTTAGAATGTTTGTTTCCATTCCTTTTCCTTTAACCTTTCAAATCCTAAAATGACTGAAACAATACCAATAGAATGACTCCTAAAAGGGCAAACAAGAGATAACTTTGCAGTCTTCCTGTTTGTAAATACTTCAACGCTCCGCCTGCACGGCGAGCACTGCGGCCAATACCGTCGACTATTGTTTGGTCAAGTCCATCATAATCCAACCGGCCGGTAAAAAATGAAAATAGTTTTGTTACACGACCAAATCCATTAATGAAATACTTATCGTACAAGTCCCAATCGATGTATGCAACCAGACTGGACAGTTTTAATAATGGCTGATATAAATATTTGTTATAGTTTTCATCAAAAAAGTATTTGTTGAAGGATAAATTGTATATGGGCTTCAATTTTTTCGCCCAATTATCAGCGGATATTCTTTTCTTAAAGTACATTGTCCAAGAAAGAAAAATCCCAAGCGCTGCAACAATTAATGATAGCGCCATTGCAGAATAATGTGCATGATGAATCCCTTCAGCAATATGATGTGCTGTTGCACTACCGGGAACAACCGAATCTCGTGCCACGATCATTTCAGAAAACCAGCCTTGATCAGAAAATGGATTGAAATACGGTAACGTGTAGAAAATAAAAATGCTCAAGGTGCTCAAGACAACAAGTGGGAAAGTCATTTCCTTCGGTGATTCGTGAATGTCTTCATAAATCTCCGGCATTTGCGGTTTCCCATGGAACGTCATAATCATTAAGCGAAACATGTAAAACGCAGTAATGGCTGCTGCCCCGAAACCAAATACCGGTAGCAAGAAATGAGCGGGGTTGTGACTGGCAAATGATAATGTTCCGGCTAATATGGCATCTTTTGATAAGAATCCTGAAAATAAAGGCACACCGGAAATTGCCAATGTACAAATCAGCATTGCCCAA
>VAOY01024415.1_pt1 | contig 54373 bp, 48 predicted proteins | sample 3393881 | NCBI WGS metagenome assembly VAOY01 (sample SAMN08290430, study PRJNA428436) | hydrothermal vent metagenome | isolation source: Deep-sea hydrothermal vent chimney | place: Indian Ocean: Southwest Indian Ridge
AGGAGTGAAGCGGCGAAAGCAAAACCATAAAATTTCACTACAAGTACTGCGTTTTGTATTCAATCGCTTTGCTCTTGAACAAAATGGGAGCCTTTCAATTTTTCGCGGCTCCCCCCTGCACCCCCCGCCGTTTTTTTAAGGAAAAAGAAATTTGCGAAACTACGCAGAAAAGATATATAATACTTTTTATAACAATATGATTACACAAGAATTACTTAACTACGTAAAACAATCCCTCGGAAAGAGGCAAAGCAGGGAGGAAATTAAAAGCGCCTTACTTGAAAATGGGTGGGATGATGTGGATGTTGAAGAAGCATTTCAAGAAATTGACAGAAATCCCAATGTAACACAAAAAGAAAAAGGTGGTGCAAATCAATATTTCAATAAAAAAACTTGGCTACCAGTGGCAATCTCACTTGGTATTTTTCTTTTGTTTGCCGGCAGTGTAGCCGGGTATTTTATTTTTGTGAAGCAATACAACAACCATGTGACTAAAACTATTTTGGATGAGCAGGAAAATATTCTTGATAAAAAAGATACGGGGAAAAACAATGAAATACCCTCTGATACTGACAAAATAAAAGATGTTAAACAAAATATTAAAAAAAAGGCAAACAACATAAAGAAGGATGCCGTCCCGCAAGAAAAAAAAGAAGTTCCGGATACATCCAAAATTATAAAAACACCAGTTCCCGCCCCTCCGGCAAAAGTAACCGCCCCGCCGGAAAAAGTAACTGCCACACCATCACCGCAGATTGACGACCCCATTTTTATAAGTGGGCCTATAAAAAAAATAACAACTTGTACTGATATAAGTAGTCCCGGGAAGTATATTTTAAGCCAAAATATTGTAAGTTCGGACAAAGAACCTTGTATCAAAATACACGATACAAGCGATGTTTTGCTTGACTGCGCCAATTACTCCATAACGGCGAATGCGCGTTTTTATCATAATATTTTTGTGGATAAAGTTAAAAATTTTATCATCAGTTCTTGCACCTTAAAAAACAAAACCCCGCAATCGCTTCAAAATTCCTTTTTGGTTATAAACAGTCAGACCGGTTCAATTACGAAAAACGTATTTACCAAAACCACTTCGCTGTATATTGGCAAAAGCTCAAACATAAGGTTTACCGACAATCTTATTAACAGCGCTCTCAATGTAAATGAATCAAGCAAGACCTTAATACAAAACAATGATTTTATATTGATACCAACCACTGACCGCAAGCAAACAAACACATTGCTTTTAGTGAGTGGCGGGTCAAACAACACGGTGAAAAATAATACATTTGACGGAGCTTCTGACGGTGTTTTTAATGGGTTGTATGGCAATGTCGGCGCTGATGATTCTATAATTCTGGTTAACGAGAGGAACGCTTTAATTGAAGGTAACTATATTAAAAATAACTGGGATCTTGGCATAGAAAACACTGATTATCTTTTTGACAGTAAAATAATTAATAATCGCATAGAAAACACCGGGGTTGCCGGTATTGGCGGTTGGTATTACAGCAGTGTCAAAGGAAATATATTTGATGGCAATGTGGTAAAAAATTCTCCTCAGCTATTCGATTTTTTCAGGGTTTATGGCATTAAAGACGGCGCCCCGCCGGTTTATTTCAAGGACAACACTTTTATCAATAATAAACTTGCCAATCAAAAAAGGATCCAGCCGGCATCTTGGTTTGTAATAGATACTGCCGGCAGTCGAACAGGTCCCGGGATAAGGGAGCTAACGGAAAAAGATATAGTCACCGGGAACAATATCTTTAAGAATAATGATTTTGGCAAGGCTCGCGCCCCGGTCTTTTCCCCTAAAGATATGATTATTGACGGTGGTGGAAATATCTGCGCTCAGCCAGATGTCACAGACTATCCCCTGCGGTGCGGTTCTTAGAATTCAAGATTTCATTTGAGGTGTTGCAACAAACGGGGCGGAACAATCCGTCCGTTTTTTTGTCGGCTGTTCACTCTCGCCCATTTAGGCTAAGATAGAATATAAGAGGGCGACCTCGGCGACCATTGGATTGAGGTAATGCGGTCGCCACCACATCTAACAGCCTGTATGAGGATCTCTATAAACAACGTGCTATATAAAATTATTGGTTGCGATAGGATAAAAATATGAAAACAAGTTTACACACAATAAGCACTGAGGACGGATTACAACTACACGGTGTTTTATATCAACCGGAAGAAAAAACAGGTATTATTTTGGTGCATGTCCATGGAATGGGAGATAATTTTTATGAAAATAAATTTTTAGAAAACATAGCAAAAACACTCACGGATAACGGAATCGCTTTCTTCCCCTTTAACAACAGGGGAAGTGGAAACATAACTGATTTTGTGAGGATTAAAAATGACAAAAAAGATTTTGTTATTTACGGAACCACTAATGAGAGGTTTGAGGACTCTTTGTTTGATATACAGGCAGCTATTGATTTTGCAAAAGACAGAGGATTTACTAAGGTGCATTTATCAGGACATAGTTTGGGAGCTTCCAAGGTTGCTTATTACGCTTCTAAAACAAAAGAAGATTTACAATCAATCATATTCCTTTCACCATCAGACATGCTCGGGTTGGTTCGTGGCGACAAGGATCAATTTGAAAAAGAAATTACAATTGCAAAGAAAATGATTCAAGAAGGAAATGGGGACAAATTGCTCCCAGAATACGTGTGGGGAGAATACCCAATAAAAGCCGGGGCTTATATTAATTTGTTTGGTGACGAATCGGAAACAGCAATATTTAATTTTTTTAATAAAGATTTGGGCTTTGAGACCATTTCAAAAATAAACAAGCCGATTTTATTAATAATGGGCAGAAAGGACGACGCAGCCATAATTCCCGTTGAAGAAATAATGAAGATTATGGAAAAGGAAACCACATCAAGCCCAAGAATTGAAACCAGGATACTTGGAGATTCTAATCACGGATACCATGGATATGCACAGGAACTGGCGGATGTCTTGAAAAATTGGATTGTCAGTATTTAAAGTGACATAATCGTGTAATTTTGGATACTGATTGTATGTCGCTTTTGTCACTTTTTAAAAAAGATAAGGCGCACAGGGAACCCTCAATTAATTCTTTGAAGATTTGAGTAATTGGAAAATATGAATTACATACAAAAAGCGCAAAAAGAACTGGCGAAGAAAATAAAAGTGGACAAAGAATTGTTGGACTTGTACACATTACTGTTTTTCGTTAAAGGCAAAGATTGCACGCTTGAAAACATACATGACGCTTGGTCTGTTTGGAAAAACAACTCGGCGCCGGACCACAAGTCTTTGGTTCCGTTTGATGAACTCTCCGAAGAGGTGCAAGATTTGGATAAAAAATACGATAAGAAATACATGGAAGTCATCAAGTCTTTGGAAATACAAAAAAGAGGGGAAGCAGACAAGCAAAGAACTTAAAAATTGCGGTTTAATTCGTGGTGATGTTTCGGACAGGATAAAAAACAACAAATCGCCGGAGGAATTAAAAGATTATTTGGAATTAGAATGAAACATTTAAAACATTTTGCAAAAATCACGAAGCATAAGTGGTATGTGGGAATTGAATGCTTCAAAAGAGGGCTGTATTGGCAAGGAATCACACACGACCTGTCAAAATACAGTCCGATAGAGTTTCTTGCAAGCGCTAAATATTTTCAAGGAAAGAGCAGTCCCATTGAGGCTGAAAAAAAAGAAAAAGGTTATTCAATCGCTTGGCTCAACCATAAAGCAAAAAACAAACACCATTGGCATTATTGGACGGATAGGAAAAGCGGAAGAGAGATTGCGATACCGATGCCGGAAAAATACATACAAGAAATGCTGTGCGATTATATCGGCGCGGGCAAGGCATATAACGGCGCGGAGTGGACGCCGTCAGTGCCGTGGAATTATTATCAAGAAATAGACAAAAAAAGAATGCTGCTGCATCCGCAAACTCAAAAGAGATTTGAAGAGTTATTGCTATCCGTCAAAAACAACACCGTATGAAACGCTTATCACCTTTTCCGGGAAGCGGGAATAAACGCGTTTTTTAAAAAAAAAGGGGGGGGTAAAACACATGGGATGTTGACTTGCAAAAGGCGGATAGATTTCGTAAGCCCCCGCTTTTTTATCGGCGGGGCAAATTTTATGCAAGCCGTAAAATTTGCTATTGTCTAAGCATAGAAAATCAAGATTGCTCGCCAAGACAGACCTTCCCACCCAGCGGACGTTTCTCGCGTCGCTATGATTATCAGAAGATATTTTTGCGATTAGAATTAGAGCATTCCCGAAAAAAAGTTCGGATTTTGTCCAAAACACACCGCCAATTTATAATTTCAGTATTTTGGGAAAGATGAATTTTATGCGAGGTTGCACCTTCAATTTTTGGGGTGGTGCGATTGTTTGCTTATGAATTGAGTATTATTTATCTGCGTCAAACACCTCTTGCAGTTTGACGCGTGTTTTTGGACCAACCAAGCCATAACCAGTTGTTCGTTCATCCCCTGAAGAAACAATATTATACTTTGCTTGGAATCTTTGCACTGCGTCCTTGGTTAGTGCTCCAAAATATTTTGTTTCATTACCCCGTGAGCCAACACCATTTTCTATAAGTTTCGTATCCGCATCAAGATTTAGAAGTTGTTGCATTTTTTTTATATCATCATTTTCCATTCCCAAACGCAATGTTTTAGTAAAAATAAATGAACTGTTTGAATATGTTTTATCTATGTCTTTTTTTGAAATAATAAGCGCTTCCTTTTGAATTTTAGAAACTCCTATGGGTTGTTTTTTAAATAAATTTGAATTCGCAAATAAACGCGTTGATGGTCCAAAAAATCCAGTTGCTGACTTTAGTCCGACAGGTATTAAAATTTCTTCTTTATACTTCTCTTGAAATTGTTTCAATGCTTGAAAAGTTTTCCGTCCAAAATATTTTGTTTCATTGCCAAGTGAACCAGAACCTTGCGTTGACAAAATAAAACCTTTTTTATTGAGAAAATGTTGAAGCATCTTAACATCTTCACCAGTATCTCCCAAATGTAAACTGCTCTTGAAAAATTTTACTGCCACGATTTTCCCAAAAGATTTTACAAGTAATTCTTTTGGATTATAAACAATATCATCAGAAAAGATTTGAGAAGAACGCCCAAACTGCGTATAAAACTTTACATACACCGTATGTTTACCCTCGGTACAATTTTGTAATTTAACAGTGTTACCAAATTTTGAACACAAATCCCATTGCTTTATCGGAATATATGACTCCTGGCTTGCGTCTTTAAAGTCGTCCGTATTTGAAATTGCGATTTTTTTCACATTTGAGCCCACGTCAAAAGAAAGACTAACTGTTCTGTTGTCAGTTGTATTAGCACCACCATTTACCATGACCTTAAAACCCTTAAGCGGAGTTTTCGGCTTATCAAACATTCCAGGTATAATTACTCCTCCGCCATTACTGCTTGAACCTGATGATTGTTCGCTTGATGTTCTGCTGGACGTCGGTCTCCAGTCAGTACTCACTTTGAAATCAGACGAACTGCAAGAACCTGTATTTGCGCAGTTAAAACTTATATTTCCTGTAACATTCCCGCTCGCATATCCGTTGAAATATCCTGAGCTATCAACAGTAACGCCAGAAAAATCTATCCATCCGGTATTTTCTCCCCATGCTTGTCCAGAAAGATTTCCTTCTCCGTCATTGGCAACACCCGAACTGGAAGGATTTAAATTTATCCAGCCATAGTTGTTGCTCCACGCATAGCCTGTAATTGCTGAATCGGTAATACTAACATTGCAATTATCACATCCGAAATTTATCCAGCCAATGTTTTCCGACCATGCATATTTATAAGTTGAGTCAACTGTTCCGTTGCTTTCTGAAGCAAGCGCAAAACTAAATGGTAAAATTAAAATCCCCAGAAAAATAAAGCTAATTATTTTTATGTATGTTATTTTCATAAAATAATTTTTTTTGCGAATACATTTATTATTTTTTAGAATCTTTTTTTAAACATTCAACACTTACCGCTTCCACTTTTTTATTTCCATCATACAAAGGCACCGCAACGCATTTTTCCATTTGAGTGATTAAAGTTTTTATTGAATCAGACACGCCTTGTTTGTATGCGTTTTGGGAATATTGTATCTTAAATCTTTGCCATTGATCGTGGACGATATAACCAACGGAAAATATAAACCATGACACAACCACGAACATAATAATTTGTTTTTTTGTAATGTTTTTGATTTTTGTATTTTTAAACATATTATTTTTATATTATTTAGAATAATCCACCCATCCTCCTAATAATGTATATCCGGTACCTACATGAAGTATTAAATAATTATTTGCGGTTGATTTTACTATTCTGGCTCTATAAACATCGCTATAAGAAACATCGGTAATAACCTCTTCTTCAGAATTAGCGGTGTTTAATACTTGTAATGCTGTATTTATGAGACTTCCATTGGCACCAATACTAACAAAGTTATATCCATTAATCCAAGAAGGGGCTATATACATCCTATAGACTGTGCCATACTTGCCACCTTGTTGGTCAGGACTGTAATATTCAGTACCATCTGCAGGAACTTCATAAGTACCGCCTGAAACTTTTTTTAGTCTTCCAGCAAATCCACCAGAACTTATGCCATTTCCGTCAATTCTCGCCATCAAAGCATTATTTGCATAAATATCTAAAATTCCATCTGAAGCCCAATTAAAGCCAGTATCAGCATCTCCTATCGCTAAATCAATGACGGGGGTTGTACCAATTCCGACTCTTCCGCTTGAGTCAATTCTTACACGTTCAACATTATTTGTATAAAATTCAATTTGTCCATCAGCAGTACTAAACATACCCCCATCTGTATCTCCGGGGGAAGTAAATGAGTATCCACCACCACCTGCAGGGTTAGCTCCTTTAGCTCTTATTTGCCCATTAACTTCCAACTTTACATCAGGAGCGCTGTCTCCAATCCCGACATTCCCAGCGTTTAAAATGGTAAATACATCTCCTGCACCATTGGCATCTAGTCTTGTTCTATCTCCAGTTTGTTGCCATTCAGACCAACTACCATCTGTTGCATATTTTAATTGTATTGCTGCTCCTACAGAACCTAATACAAGTATCTTTGCATCTGATCCAACTACTTCTAGTTTTTGTGTTGGTGTTGTTGTACCAATTCCGACTTTATTGTTTGTTCCGTCAATCACAAAAGTATTTGAATCAAAATTAACAGTGTCTGTAATTGCCACAGCGCGCCCTGAGCCAATAGTTCCATCGGCAGAATAAACAGTACCACTGCCACTCACGGTTCCCCAAACAGGATTCGCTCCCGCGCCCTGTGTCTTCAAATATTGTCCCGAAGTTCCGGGAGCAAGATCTACCCAATTAGTTCCGTTAAAGTATATGACATCACCTTGGTTAGCGGTAATACCGGCAATGTCGGTGAGGTAAGCATTTCCGGTTTGTTTTGAATTCCATGTTGAAGCGGAAGAAATATATGAGTCTCCGATTGCCGTACCCTGCCAAACACCTGCCCCGATTGTTCCAAGCGTGGTGATGTTTGGTGTGCCTACCCATGTTGAAAGTGCTGTGTTTTCCACATTACTAAGACCAAGTGATGTTCTCGCGGTCGCTCCTGATTCTGCTACAAAATTTGTTCCATTGCCTACAATAATATTACCGTCTATAACAGCCAATCCAGCCACATCTGTTAGTTGAGCGTCTAGTGGCTGTTTCTCTGTATCTAATTCATTTATAGCATTTTGAACATTTGTAGATGCAATATTTCCTGTGGCAATATTGGTTATTTGAGTTGCCGTGTAATCACCACTGCCTGCTGTAATAACTCCATTTCTCCCAAAAACAGACTGAACATCATTAACTGAGTCCAGTTTTTCCCAAATAGAACCATTATCAATGACCCAATCACCAACAGTAAAGGAAATTGAACCGCTTCCTAAGTTTTGAGAACCGGCAACACTCACTACATAATAATTCCCTTTACTACCTGTAGCGTCAGACAAAGAAGGGGTGTTCGCAGTAGCATCCCAAGCCCCCTGATAAATAAGCGCTCCTGTGACACCTGAGAGAAAGTTAGCTCTTGTCATTTTCCGAATAGCTGCCGCGGATGCATCATAAACAGCAATAGAATCTGTGTCATTTACTGCAGATTCAGAAGTTAAACCATTTATATCTAAACTGAGTGTCAACACTGATCCTTCACTTCCAGTGCTACCACCTGAAAGACCGATTCCACTGGCGAGAGATTGGAGATAGTTTCCTGTAGTGTCAGCTCCCAAAGCGACAGCATTAGCAGATATACTCAAAGAACCATTACTGCCAATAGTACCATCCCCACTCATAGCTGTAGCATTAAAATTAGAACCATCAGCAATAATAAGGTAGCTATTTGTAGGTGTGAGTCCTGCAATATCGGCAAGTTGCGCGTCGTATGCCTGCACATCAGATCCTATAGCAAGTCCAAGATTCGTTCTTGCAGTCGTAGTGTTGGATAAATCAGAAAGATTGTTTGTTGAAATTAAATCTCCACCTCCACCCACTGACGCCCAAGTAGGATTGGCTCCCGAGCCTTGAGTTTTTAAATATTGACCCGAAGTGCCATACCCCAAATTAACCCAATTTGTGCCGTTAAAATATATGATGTCGCCCTTGTTAGCGGTAATACCAGAGATATCCGCAAGATAAGAGTTGTATGCTTGTATATTAGTACCAATTACAAGTCCTAGTCCTGTTCTGGCTCCAGAAGCTGTTGATGCTCCTGTGCCTCCCTGGTTCACACTTAAATCTGTTGTTAATCCCGTAAGCTCTGTAATATCAGAGTTTGAGCCGGATACTGCTGGTGTTCTTACAGTACAGTTAGTATCTCCTGGCGAGCAGTTCGGAGATACTGTTTCTCCGGGACTGTATTTGGATGTCGGAGGGGCCGCAAAAACGACGATGGAAACAAACATTGAGGCAATAAACATCCCGATAATAAATTTCATGCCCGCACTCAAATTTTTAGCAATCACAATAAGTGGTGTATTTTTTATAGTGCTCATAATTAAGGTTAATTTATATTATACTTTATGACATTAAAAAACACAAAGTTATTTTTATTCTCCCTCAGATTGTAATGCTCACCGAGCCGTTTTAGGGTTATATAATTATGCTTCTTTGTTATATCCATTATTTTACAATAAGTCCTTGTACTTAATGGCCACACGGGTAGCATTTGCCCCAGAAAGGGTGGGAAACGACTTTCCCTTTTGGCTTCACTTTGGAAATGCTTTAATACATTTTCCATGGCGTTTCGTAATTAAGCACTTGATGCGAAATAACGGAATTGTATTCAATCAGCCACTCGGTAATCATCTTGTTGAATCTCTCGCAGACCAGATTTGTCTTTTGGTGTATGTTTTCTTAACTAATACTGTTCAATTTTCAATATCTCGCAGATCTTGATAAATTCCTTGTTAAATTCATAGCCATTATCATTCAATAAAATGAACAGTCCGCCAGCCCCAAAAGCGAGGACGGTCCGGCGAACGGAAATATGAGGAGCAGGCAAGGCATATAACGGCGCGGAGTGGACGCCGTCGGTGCCGTGGAATTATTATCAAGAAATAGACAAAAAAAGAATGCTGCTGCATCCGCAAGCTCAAAAGAGGTTTGAAGAGTTATTGTTATCCGTCAAAAACAACACCGTATGAAACGCTTATCACCTTTTCCGGGAAGCGGGAATAAACGCATTTAGGGCGGGGGGTGAAGCAGTATTGCAAATGTAAGAGGTTGTAGGGAAAATAACCCAAGAAACAAAGGGGTAGTATAAAGTCCACAATTTGAATCCGGATTGCGGGCTCTTCTTAATTGTCCGAAATTTGCTATGGTATAAGACAATGGCGAGGTCTGAAACGCTGGGGCGTTCTGTGTCGTTTTTGGCGGTTTTTTAATGAAATAAAATTATGCCGGAAAAAGAAATCATCGTAAACAATTTCAAAATTCGCTATTCCGAAAGGCAAAGAACGGACGGCGCCGTTTTTGTTTTTTTGCACGGCTGGGGCGGAAATTATAAATCTCTTTCGGCAATCTACCGAGATTTGGATAATTACATCGCCTTTGATTTTCCCGAGTCGGGCGACGGTTCCAATCTCAAAGAGCCGTTGAGTTTGTCAGATTACGCCGAGTTAACAATGTCTTTCTTAGACGCGAAGATACGCGGAAGGGACATAATCTTTGTCGCGCATTCATTCGGCGGCAGGGTCTTGGTAAAAATGCTTAATGAAAATAAAATACAAAATGTCAGGAAAATAATTTGCATCGGAGTTCCCTTTTTGCGAAATTACGGTTACAGACAGAGGGTCATCGGCATAATCACAAAAATTTTCAAAATCATTTTTTCCGTCTTGCCACAATTTTTGTCGGATGGGGCGAGAAAGATTTGGTACAAAGCAATCGGCGCCGGCGATTACGCCATGCTTGAAAACGCGGCAATGAAAAAAACATTTCAGAATATAATCAACGAGGATATTTCCGGAATGTCGCGCGTGTTGAAAAATTACGAAACGGATTTTATTTGGGGGAGTAATGACAAGGAGTCCCCTCTGCGCGGAGCGAAAGTTATTTCCGAGCAAGTTAGGGCGAGATTGCATGTCATTGAAAACGGCGGGCACTTCCCTTTTATCGGAAAGACAGCCGAAGAGTTCAATGAAAGATTCAAACGAATCGCAAAAATATGATTTTAAAAAACTTAATTTACATTTACCAGCTGGAGCAATATGACAAGAAAAGATTTTTGTCATTTGTTTATAAAAATATTGATTGGTTTCATCTTAGCAAAAGAGGCGAGTTAAAAAGGACGCCACGTTCAATGTTGATTTTCTTTCTGGATATTTTATTTATCGTCACAACCGAGGCGATTGTTTGGTATTTTGCGGGAGTCTTGTGGGCATTTGTCGCCTTGTTCTTCTTCGCCATTTTCTTGCCGTTTCTTGTCATTTTCGCGGATATTTTAATCGCGCCCTTTGTCTTCCTCAGAAAAAACAAAATGATCAAAAATGCGGAGAAGATAATACGCTCCAATAAAAAAAGGGGGTTAATCACCATTGGCATAACCGGCAGTTTCGGCAAGACAAATATGAAAAATATTTTGGCACGCGTTTTGGGAGAAAAATATAAAATATTCGCCTTTCCCGGAAATATAAATACGGATATTGGCGTGGCTCAATATTTAATCAAGCATACGGAAGAAGTGAAAAACGCCGATATTTTAATTTCTGAAATGGGCGCGTACAAAAAAGGAGAAATCAAAAGGATATGCAAAATTATCAAACCTCGCCATTCAATAATCACATCAATCGGAGAATGCCATCTGGACAGATTTGCTTCCTTTGAAAATATTGTTTCCGCCAAATTTGAATTGGCGAACGCCACGGAGAAAAAAACTTTTTTAAACACCTGCGATGAAAATATTAAAAAATACGCGGACAGGGAAATTGCCGGCGATATGGATGTCGTGAAAGTATGCGGAAGAGAGGAAGCTGAAAAGATGGAATACCTGGATGGGTTTGACGGTATTTCTTTCGGATATCGCGGAAATATTTTTACCACAAAACTGGTGGCCGATTATGTCGTTGATTTTTCAATTATCTCCTTTAAAATCGCCGATGAATTGGGGTTGAGCGTTTTTGAAATGAAAAACGGATTAAAAAAGGTTGATTTCGCTCCGCACCGGCTGGAGATTATAAAGAACAAGGAATTAAACAGAACGATTATTGATGACAGCTATAATGGGAATTACGCGGGATTTTTAGAAGGTTTGCGCGTTTTGTCCCGAGCGAACGGAAGAAAAGTGGTTTTAACTCCGGGCATCGTTGAGCTGGGCAAAAAAAGATCACGGGAGACGCAAGAGGATTTGGCGGAAAAATATTCCAAGAGCGCCGATTTGGTATTGCTCATAAAAAACGAGAATGTCATTTCCATAATAAACAAGTTTAAGAAATTGGGATATAATAGCTTCAAGGTGTATGAAACCGCCAAAGAGGCACATAACGATTTGGCGAATGTGTTAAAGAACGGGGACACCGTTATTTTTCAAAATGATATACCTGATAATTATTCTTGAATATGAAAGAATTGCAAAATAAAACAATAGGCGTATTTTTCGGAGGTCAAAATCCGGAACATGAAATTTCCATAATCACCGGGGAATTCGCCATTGCCGAACTCAAAAGAATGGGGCTCAATGCCGTTGGCATTTATGTTGATAAAAACGGCGTTTGGCGTAGTGATGAAAAAATATCAAAATTAAAATTTTTTAAGGATGATTATGAAAAAAAATTAAAAGACATTCCAAGCTGTCTCCTTGATTTGAAATTATCGCGAGAGAAACTGGTTTTGAGGCAGGGCTGTTTTCTTAAGAAAAAAAGACTGGATATTGATTTTATTTTCCCGACTTTCCACGGCTTGCTCGGGGAGGACGGAACTATTCAAGGGTTGGCTGAATTTTTTCGCGTGCCGTACGCGGGGTGCGGAATATACGCCTCGTCAGTTTCTATTGATAAGGCTCTGACAAAAAAACTCCTGAAATCATTGGGCATGCCGATAACGGATTTTGTGGTTTTGAATAAAAAAGATTTTATAAAAGACAAAGAAGGCGTTATCGCCGGAATTAAAGAGAAGCTCTCTTTCCCAATTTTCGTAAAGCCAGCAAGAACCGGTTCCTCCATCGGAATAACAAAAGTGAAAAACAATGACGAAATGGAGGACGCGCTGAATCTCGCTTTTCACTACGATATAAAAGTAATCGCTGAAAACTCCGTAGAAAATATAACCGATCTGACTTGCGCCCTCTTGAACGACGGAGATGAAATAATCGCCTCGGAGGTGCAAGAATCCCTCTTTAGTTCGGATTTGTTTGATTACGGCGTAAAATACCTTGAAGAGGGTGGCGCTCAAATAGGAAATGCCGAATCCAACCTTGTCATTCCCGCGAAAATATCCGACGAATATACGAGAAAAATCAAAAATTACAGCAAATTGATTTTTAAAGAAACGGACGCAAACGGGACCATGCGGGTGGATTTCTTGCTGAACAAAAAAACGGGCGAATTGTTCGTCAACGAGATAAACACGATGCCCGGCACTCTCTATCATCATATTTGGAAAAAATCCGGCATTTCAATGAGTGAAATTTTGGAAAAAATGATTTTGAGCGGTTTTGCGAAATGGAAAGAACTCCAAGAAATACATACTGATTTTGAAAACGATGTTTTAAACAACGCCAACCAACTCAAACTGCAGCAAAGGAGCGATTCCTAAATCAAAATCCCCCACCGCGCGCGGCGCATGGACCATTCGTTAAAATCCCGCGGATTTTGTTCATAAAGTATCAAAACTTCATTCAAAAAAACACCGCCGTTTCGCAATTTCGGAGCTTTGAGTGTTGTTTGACCCCCTCCTTGCCTCTCCCGCGAACGGACGAACTTAACCCACGCCATAAACCAAACCTAACAAACCAATCCGCGCGGTTTTTTGTTTTCTTGCGAGGATGATGGCGGGGCGGGGCGAGATAATGTATAATTGAAATATGGACAGGTCGCGCGACGGGGATGGCCGGCAAACGCCTTGATGAAGCCTATCGCAATATGAACGAAAAAATAACAGATAATTTGGAAAAGGCTCGCGAACACTGGCGAAACGGGCATTTAGGCGTAACAGCTGACGACCACAAGGCGGTTGGCGGTTCCCCGAATGAAGAGCTGAGGCGAAACCCGGGCAAGACACTGGGCGAATTATGGAAGGAAGAGAAAATTCTTGAAAAACTGAAAAGCTATGCTACTTTTCTTGAAAGGGCGAGGAAAGAATACGGGGAGAAAAACCTCAACGACCCTGATATCCACTGGTCAAGGGATGATATATTTTCCGCCAAAGAAGAATTGAGAGCGGCTATCCCCTATTTGAAGTCTATCGGAAAATTGCCGAAAGAATTTGAGAATTTTAAAGTTGAGAATTTAGAAAGCGACCCAAGTAATCGGTAGACTCAATTTCCATCGCTTTTCGAGATAAACAAGGGAAAAGCAACAACCGCGAAAATGAAAATATCTGATAAAAAAATTGAGCAAATACGAAAGGAGGCGGAAAAACGCTTCAAAAATTTAGGGCCGAGCCATGACTGGTCGCATGTGAAAAGAGTTCTTCAAACGGCAATTTATATAGCGGAAAAAGAAGGTTTTGACACCAGTATCGTGAAAACAGCCGTTTATCTTCACGACATAGGGAGAGAGAGTTTGAAAGAAAAAAATTACGACCATGCCGTTACGGGAGCCAAAATGTCGGAAAAAATTCTCAGAAAACACGGTTTTTCAGAAGATAAAATACGCGAAATATGCCACTGCATAGAAACGCACAGATTCAGAAACAATAAAATTCCGAAAACAAACGAAGCAAAATGTCTGTTTGACGCGGACAAGCTTGACGCACTCGGAGCCTTGGGAATCGCCAGGTCGTATATCTACCTCGGCGAGATGGGCAACTGTGTTATTTACGCCAGCCCTCGGAAAAGAAGATCTCCATCCAGAGAAATAACCTATTCAGTGCAAGATGAATATGAGGCAAAATACAAACATATCCCCAAACAGATGCTGACAAAAACAGGAAGGTTGCTCGCCAAAAAAAGATTGAAGCGAATGCACGATTTCTTGAAACAAGTTGAAAAAGAGGCGCTCGGTGAATCCTAAAATCCACCGAAACCGGGTTTCGGTGGATTAAAACAAAACAAATTTATGGAAAAAATTTCATCCATTGACCGGGTTGTCGGAAAAATGACCCGCGCTGAAAAAAACCAAATTCTTATTGCTAAGGAGGAAATTTTTGACGACCAATTTTTTGAGAAAGTGGGAGAGAGGGAAAAGGAAAAAACGGAGGAAGAACTGAAAATAATCAATCTCGCCAATGAAGCGACGAATGAAATGAGGAGAGAGTACGGTTTGGAAGATTTTGATATTCCTCCCGAAAACTTCCACATTATTTTTAGAGATGTCTGGCCGAAAAAAAGACAGGTCGCTTTCTACGACGCAATGGTGCAAGCCGTCGCTGCGAAAGAAGAGCCTCGGAAAATGGTTTTTATGGAAAACACACTGCATGAAATGATGCATTTCAAGTCCTACAATGCCCTGCAGCTCACCGCCGAAAAGGAGCCCCGAATCGCTCCTTACCGCTGTGGTCTTGTGGTTGTCGGCAGAAACGCAAAAAAACAATACTTTTCAAGTTTAAATGAAGCGATAACGGCGGAAATGACGAAAAGGGCACTCCTAAAACTTTTTAAAAATCCTCTCTTTGCCGAAGAAAGAGAACAAACAAAAAAAATCATTGAAAAGTATCCGAATATTCGTGATAAATCAGGGCAAATGCTCTTTGATGAGGAAACTTATCACGTGGAACAAAAAGGCACAAAAGTAACACGTAACAATTTCAGCTATCCTGAAGAGAGGGAAATTTTGGACACTCTAATCAAAAAAATAATGGAGAAAAATCCGGGACGATTCAAAGACAAAAAAGAAATTTTTGAAATTTTTGCCAAAGGCGCGATAACTGGCAACATTCTGCCCATGGGAAAACTGATAGATAAAACATTCGGTGTCGGCGCACTGAGGAAAATCGGGGAAACTGACAAGAAAGCAAAATCATTGAAAGCCCTTGTCGCTTCCCTTTAAAAACCGAGGCGGGATGAACACGACTCCCAAAAAACAAGTGGGAAAATGAGTTTAAACAATGGAAAGTAAAAATTACAATGAAGCCATTGAAATCGCCCCCGGTGTTTACTGGGTCGGTTATTATGATGAAACCGCAAATTTTCACTGCAATCCGTATCTTGTCGTTGTTGACGGAGAGGCCATTCTTATTGACCCGGGTTCAAACCCCCACTTCCCCACCGTCGCGCGCAAAATTTCCTCGGTTATTAAATTCAGCAAAATTAAATATATTATCATCCATCACCAAGACCCGGATCTCGCCTCAAACATTCCTGTTTTTGAAAAACTAATCAACCGCAAAGACCTTAGAATCATAACCACAAAAAGGGTAAGTTTTCTGACCAATTATTACGGGTTTGAGTCTCCATATAAGTTTGTGGAAGACGGCCCTCTCTCTTTCAAGGGGAGGAAATTCAGATTCATCAATACTCCTTATCTTCACGCTCCGGGCGCCTTTACCACTTATGACGAAAAAAACAAAATTCTTTTTTCTTCCGATATTTTTGGAGCCTTTTCAGAGGACTGGAATCTTTACGCGAACGAAAATTATCCCGAGAGAATGGAGAAATTCCACCACACTTACATGCCCCCGGGAGAGATATTGAAAAACCAAATGAAAGAACTGGAGAAAATGGATTTAAATTTAATCGCCCCCCAGCATGGCTCGGTTATTCGCAAAGAATTGATAAAGAAAAATATTCTCGCCCTGAAAAAAATGAAAACCGGGGGATACTTGATAAAATAACATGCCTCAAAAAATCAGTGAAGAAAAACTGCGGCGGTTTGCCGAAAAGCGTTTCAGCGAGATTTTTTTTAAACTTATCGCTGAGTATGCTGACAGGCTTGATATCCTTCAAAAAGAGAAAGAGGTTCTCAAAAAACAATACGATTTTATCTCACTTCTCTCTCATCAATTGAGGACTCCCGTTTCCGCCGTTAAGCTTATGTTGGAACTCGCCTCTTCGGACATCAAAGATAAGGAACTGGCGGAGGGCATAAATGAAAAAATCAAAAATATCAATTCCATTATCGGCGATCTTCTTTTTTTCCTTGAAGGCAGCGGTTCAACTGAAATTAAGAAAAAGGAAACTTTTTCCCCAGTAAAACTCATTGAAAAGGAACTCGCCTTAATGAAAAATAATTTTAAAAAGAAAGAGATTTCCGTAAAATTCAAAAGACTGGACTTCAAAGCGATGGCGCGGGGGAACGAGGCGATGACTTCCAAAGTGTTCCGCCTTTTGTTGGAGAACGCCGTGGCGTATAACAAACCGGGCGGTTTGATAAAAATAGCCGTTTCGCGGGCGGGAAAAGGCTTTCTTAAAATCTCGTTGAGGGACACCGGTTTCGGAATCCCGGAAAAGGAACAAAAAAACGTCTTTGAAAAATTCTTCCGCGCCTCAAACGCGTCGCTTGGCAAAAACGAAGGGAGTGGCGTAAATTTGTTCGTCGCTCGCGAAGCGGTAAAATCATGGGAAGGAAAAACCGGATTCAAAAGCGAAGAAGGCAAGGGGTCAACTTTTTATTTCACCGTCCCGTCCGTTGCCTAAAAAACAAACCGGGTGAGAACTTTTTCGGAGGGCTTTTTAGCCAAAATCCGATATGAATGATATTTCACAAAAGCGATGATTTTTTGTCGGATTTTATCCCCTTTATTTTTTTTGTAAAATGCTTCAGTGGGGTGTAAAATAAAGGTAGTGAAAAAGAAGGACAATTTCAAAACATTTTACGCTCTCTCTCTCGCTTGGCAATTGGGATTCCTTATCGCCATTCCAATCGGGGCATTTCTCTTTTTAGGGGTTTTGGCTGACAGATTTTTCAAAACCGAACCGTTTCTTCTGCTCCTCGGAATTCTTACGGGAATCATTATCACGGTTTATGAAATGTATCATTTATTTATTCCCTTAATTAAGGACGGCGATAAAAAAAATGATTAAAATAGGTTTATATCCTGAATATATTTTATCCGTTTTCGGAATATCTGTAACCAATACCTTTTTAACATCTCTTTTGGTTATGGTTATCCTGGGAATTTTTGGAGTGATTTTTTATCTGAAAAGAAATAACCATAAGAACATTATTATTGACGGAATGAGAATCCTTATTTTTGAATTACTGGAACTTACAGACACGGTAACCCAAGACAGAAAATTGTCCAAAAAAATTCTCCCGCTCATCGCCACCTTTTTCCTTTTTATTGTGAGCGCGAATCTCTTGGCCCTTATTCCCGGTTTTCTGGGCTCGTTCTTCATAAACACCCCCGCAGGGCATTTTTCCATTCTCCGCTCTCCGAACAGCGATTTGACAACGACAGTGGCGTTGGCGTTATTTTCAGTGTTTTCAATCCAATTCTTTTCCATGCAGACACTGGGTTTAAAAAGATACATTGGAAGGTTTCTTAATTTTAAGAACCCTATCAATTTCATTTTGGGCTTCTTTGAAATAATTTCCGAAAGTGTCAAGATTCTTTCATTTTCTTTCAGGCTGTTCGGGAATGTTTTCGCCGGGGAGGTGCTGCTCTTGGTCATCGCCTTTTTGATTCCATACATAATTCCTTTGCCCTTTATGATACTGGAAGTCTTTGTGGGAATTATTCAGGCTTTCATTTTTGCCATATTAACATTATCATTTATAAAGACGAGCACGATGGACAACACTATTTAGCGACATTCGAAAAAAAATGAATGATAATTTACAACGCATTTGCAATTAAAAAATAAAGGTCGGAAATTAATTTAAGTTCACAAAAAAATGGAAAACAACACAGGAACAACAGAGGAACGCCAACCCGGCAACGGTAAGGCGAAAGAATGGACTTACGGCATAATTGCCGAGCTGTCCTTTTACACTTTTCTGTACTACACGCAGTATTTGCTCGGAGTGCAGGGAAGCCTTTGGCTCAGCTCCCTTATTCTGTTCGCCCTTTTAAACGCTTCAATAGGGCTTTGCCCTTTGTTGAGAAAATGCCTCAAATAGGAGGAGTGGCGAAAAAAAGAAATTAGCAGTTTTAAAATTCGTAATTAATTAAAATGAAAACCGCAATGATGACAATTTCTTCGTTGATATTCGCTCTCGTGGCGGCGCTTCACTTTTTGAGAGCGATATATGGTCTGCCAATTCTAATTTCCAATTTCCAGTTCCCTGTTTGGGCAAGCTATCCGGCCGCGTTTTTCGCGGCCGCGCTGGCGATACTGGATTGGAAATACAGGCGGTAGCAGAGGAAAGCGCGCGGAAAAACAGGCGCGCGGTCGAAACAAATTAAATAAAAAGATTAAATAAATTAAAATTATGATTCAAGATCCATCAGCAGCATTCACCATGGCGGTCGGCACCATCGGACCGGGATTGGCAATCGGTATGATTGGCGCGGCGGCAATGATAGGTATGGCACGCAATCCGGAAAATTCGGAAAAAATTCAGATTGCAATGATTATCGCCATCGCCTTCGCAGAAGCCATCGCCATTTACGCCTTGGTGGTCGCGCTCATTTTAAAGTTTGTCAGTTAATACAAAGCATAAAAAATCAAAAATTATGGAAGAAGAAACAAAAAAGCGACTTGATTCGCAAGATGAACTGTTGGGTAAAATTTACAAGTCAGTTGAAACAACGCGCAAATATTTTATGTGGACGCTTATTATTTCACTGGTTGTGTTCATTCTTCCTCTCATAGGAATGATTTTTGTCATACCAAAGTTTTTAAGCGTATACACTTCAGGTCTCGGGGGATTTTAAAATATGGATTTTTTAGGAAAACTTGGCATAGACCCACAGCTCTTAATCGCTCAGATGATAAATTTCGGGCTGCTTTTATGGTTGTTGTCAAAATTCATCTACAGACCCGTAATCAAGCGAATTGAAGAGGACGAGGCCGAACTGCAACAAGCCAAAACAAAAACGAAAGAGCTTGAAATAGAGGAGAAATCCTTCACCGAACAAAAAGAAATGGAAATGGCTCAACTGAAAAAAAGAGCGAGGGAGATTATAGCGGAAGCCGAACATATAGCTAAAAAAATAGAAAAAGAAGCGCGCCGGAAGACCGATGAAGAAGCCTTGGCAATAATCAAACAGTCCAAAAGCAAACTTGAATCGCTGAGACCTGATATTGAAGAAGATATTTCCAAAAAAATGAAAGAGGAAATCGCCGTTTCTTTCAAGGAAACTTTCAGCGACGTTTTCTCCCTTTCTTTGCAAAAAGAATTTCAAAATGTTTTTTGGGTTGACCTTTTGGAGCAAATTGAAAAACTGACAATTAAAAAACTGCGAGAGCCGAAATTGGCGGAAATTGTAAAAAAACTCAAAAAAACGGAAAAAGAGGAAAAGGGAAGGGAAAGCCATCTCAGAAAAAAACTGGAAGAAATGTTCGCCTCTCAAATAGGATTGGTGGTGATTGAATACGCCCATCCCTTGAGCAAAGAACAAGAAGAAAAACTGGAAGAAATAATCGTGAAAAAAATAGGCGCCATGATAAAGATATCCAAAAAGCCGAACAAGGACCTTATCAACGGATTCCGCTTTGAGATTGCCGGAATAATCATTGAAAGCAATTTATTAAATATAATTAAAGACGCTGCCAATCTGGGACTTCACCAAGATAAAACTGAATTAATCTCAAGGTCATAAAAATGAAAAAAAGAAATTACAATTCAAAAAACACAAAAAGATACAAGGAAATAGGACATATTGCTTCTTTTTTCTCGGGAGTCGCCAAAATTCAAGGACTTCCGCATGTTTTCTTGCATGAGACGCTCACGGACGAAGAAGGGGCTCCCGCGGCCATTGTCATCGGTTTTGACGATAGTTTTGTTGAAGCGCTGTTCTTTGATGAAAGCTTTGATCTGCAAAAACCCGTTTTCCGAAGTTTTCAGCCATTTTCAATCTCAATCTCGGAGAGCTTTACAGGCAGAGTTGTTGACGGATTAAGCAGACCCAAAGATGGAATGGGGAGTATTAGAGGAAAAGAAAGCCCTGTTTTTCAGCAAGCTCCACAGATTATCGACCGAGGACCGGTTGCAACCCCTCTTTCCACGGGAATAAAAATAATTGACACGAATCTTCCTTTGGGAAGGGGTCAGCGAGAACTCATAATCGGCGACAGAAAATTAGGTAAGAGCACGATTGCCACAGACACGGTTTTGAATCAAAAAAACGCAAAACCGACTGTACACTGCATATATGTGATTTGCGGACAAAAAGAGCAAAAACTTCGCGAACTCGTTTCTCTCTTTAAAAAGCGAAATGCGTTTTTATACACGACAATCGTCGCCGCCACTTCCGAATCATCATTCGCCGAACAATATCTGGCTCCTTTTGTCGGATGTTCCATCGGTGATTATTTCCGCGACAAAGGAGAAGATGCCCTTATTGTTTATGATGACCTGTCAAAACATGCCAAAGTTTATAGGGACATTTCCCTTCTCCTTGAACGGGCTCCGGGGCGCGAAGCATACCCCGGGGATATTTTCTCGCTACACGCCAGTCTTCTGGAGAGGGCGGCAAGACTGTCGGATGAAAAAGGAGGGGGTTCACTGAGCGCGCTACCAATCGTTGAAACCCAAGAAGGAGACATCACTTCTTTTATTCCGACCAACATCATCTCAATCACGGATGGACAGATTTATCTGGAAAACGGGCTTTTCCAGAAAGGCTTCCTGCCGGCGGTCAACATCGGACTCTCGGTTTCGCGCGTGGGATCGCAAGCGCAGCCGAAAATCCTCAGAGAAGTGGTGGGAGGAATCAGATTGGCTCTCTCTCAACACAAAGAACTTCAAAAACTGTCCCAATTGGAAACGGTCGCCAGTATTGAAGCGCAGAAAAAAATTCATCGTGGAGACTTAATGCTTGAACTCCTTAAACAGGAGAAGCATACGGATATTACGTGGCCGGAACAATCAGTTTTGTTTTATACGGTTGAACAGGGACTTTTTGACGATGTTGATAAGAACAGGTGGAAAAATTTTGAGAAACTCCTTTTGGAATTGCTGAGGAGCAGTTATTCGGATATATTGCAAAAAATAAAGAGTGGCATCTTTGACGAAAAAATAAAGGCGGATATCAAAAAAATCGTGAATGATTTCAAACAAGAATTTTTGTTAGCCAAAAATAAACAGCAATGAAATCTTATGTAATATACAAAAATCAAACGGAAGGACTCAGGGATGTTTCGGAAACAGTAAAAACAGTAGAGAAAATAGCCGCATCGGCCGTTCATTTTTTAAGGCAAAAAGTATCCACACTTGATATTTACACCGCCGAAACAGAAAGAGCGCTCTCTAACTTGTCAAAATTTTATCAAAAAAGAGGGAATTCTCTTTTGCAAAAAAGAAAAACGGGGAAAAGAATGCTTGTCGTTCTCACGGGAGATAAAGGATTGGTTGGCGGACTCTGGCATAAAACCATCAACACTTTTCTGAAAAGCGTCAAGGAATATCAATCCGTTGTCGTTGTAGGGTCAAAAGCGGGCGATTATCTAAAGGAAGAAAATATCCCCATCGCGAAAATGTTTTCTGATTTTCTGGACATTCCCAACGAAGACCAGATAAGAAGTGTCAGCAACTACATTTTTGATGCGTTTAAGAATGGGGGGCTTTCGCGGGTGGATATCCTCTACCCTAAATTTGTCTCCTTATCCGAGCAAAACCCTTCTTTTATTCTCTTTCTTCCTTTTGAGTTCTCTTCAATGGAGATTGCTGATTCAGGAGAAAAGAATGATGGAAAGGACAACCTTCCAAAAGAAATAAAAATAATGGGCGGAAAAGAAAACGGTGAAGGATTCCCCGTCTTTGAACCATCAAAAGAAAAGATTTTTGATGAACTTTTGCAAAAATATATCGGAGTCTTTTTTCACAAAATAATGATGGAAACAAAATTATCAGAACTTTCCGCGAGAACGGTGGCAACGGAGCACGCCGCCACAAAGACGGATGATATTATTAAAAAATTAAGACTTGATTACGCAAAGGAAAGGCGTCGAAGCGTAACTCAAAGACAACTGGAGAGTTTTGCCGCTCATAAAACAATATGAAAAAAAATAAAGGAACAATCATAGCGATAAAGGGAGGGGTTGCGGAGGTTATGTTTGAAAAGGAAATTCCTCCCATCCACAGCCTTCTTGAAAGTGACAAAAAGAAGACTCTTTTTGAAGTGGTTGAAAGAAAAGATTTCAAAACCGCCCGAACAATTGCCCTCTCGTCATCTGAGGGAGTTGAAAGAGGAGAGGGTGTTGTTGTCGTTAGAGAAAAAATATCAACTCTGATTAATAAAAATATTTTAGGAAGAATGTTTGACTTGTTTGGCCACCCGATAGACAAACTCCCTTTTAAGGACGGGAAACCGTATCCTCTCTATAAAAATGAAGTTTACAGAACGGATAATATCTTGCGCGAAGGAGAGCTTCTGGAAACGGGGATAAAAGTCATTGATTTGTTGAGTCCTTTCCGAACGGGAGACAAGATAGGTCTTTTTGGGGGGGCGGGAGTCGGAAAGACGGTTCTTGTTACCGAACTTATCCACAATATCGCGCTCAGGAGAAAGGGGTGCTCCGTTTTTGCCGGAATAGGAGAGAGAATTCGCGAAGGCAATGATCTTTACCTTACTCTCAAAAATCTGGATGTGTTGAAAAATACGGCGCTTTATTTCGGAGAAATGGATAAATCCCCTGGCGTGCGAACGCGAATAGGACTCTCTGCCGTAACCGCCGCGGAATTTCTCCGAGACGAAATGGGCAAGAATGTCTTCTTGTTCATTGATAATATTTTCCGTTATGCCATGGCGGGAATGGAAATCGGAGCCATATTGGGAAAAGCTCCGTCGGAATTGGGATACCAAGCAACCTTGGACCATGATATGGCGTTGTTACAGGAACGAATAAAGGCGGATAAGACCAATTCCATCACTTCCCTGCAGGCGGTTTATGTTCCTGCCGACGATCTCACCGACCCGGCGGTGGTCGCGATTTTCGCCCACATTGACGCCTCTTTGGTTCTCTCCAGAGATGTGGCGGCAAAAGGCATTTATCCGGCGGTTGATGTTCTTCGTTCCAATTCTTCGGGTCTTGATAAAGACATTGTCGGTGAACGCCATTTCAAAACAGCGTCCGATGTGAGAGCGGTCTTTCAAAAATACAGGGAACTCTTTCACATTATCGCCATTCTCGGAATTGACGAGCTTTCGCGAACGGACAGGACCACAGCCAAACGCGCGGAAAGATTGCAAAGATTTTTAACTCAACCTCTTTTTGTTACCGAATCGTTTAATGATAAAAAAGGCGTTTATGTTCCTATTGAAAAAACGCTGGAAGGCTGTGAAAAGATATTGAACGGCGATTTTGACGATGTGGATCTTGAAAATCTTTATATGATAGGATCCATTGACGAAGCCAAAAAACAAAATGATTAATTGTTCCATAACTTCTCCGGATAAAACAATGGTTTATGAAAAAGTGGCAAGCGTAATACTGCCGGCTTTTTTGGGGCAAATGCAAATATTGCCCGGACACACGGAAGCTTTCGTTCTTCTTAAAGAAGGAGATGTCATTGTGCGGCAATTTGACAAAAATAAAGAAAAAGAGGGTGGCAAAGACAATGTCGTGCATATCACGGGCGGAGAATGCTATGTTAAAGACAATAAAGTAACCATAATTTTATAATTTCCAACTCCCCCGCTCAACAGCCATTGGTGTTTGAAATACCCATTAGAAACGGTCGGGAACGGCTGTTTTTTTAATCACCTTTTTGCTGTATAATTAAGGTATTATGAATAAAAAAACAAGAGCTCCAAAATTCAGCAAAAAAGGTCTTAAGAGCCCTGTTGACGCCATTGAAAAATATGTAAGAGCGGCAAACTATCTGACCGTCGCGCAAATTTTTCTGGGAGACAACTTTTTATTGGAAAAAAAACTTTCTTTTGACAATATTAAACCCCGCCTCTTGGGACATTGGGGAACCTGCCCGGGAAGCAGTTTTGTTTACGCCAATCTCAATTACCTTATCACGAAACACAAACTCTCAATGATGTATATTATGGGTCCCGGACACGGATACCCGGGTCTGCAGGCAAATCTTTTCATTGAGGGGACGCTCGGCAAATACTACAAAGACGCCACGCAAGATGAGAAGGGTGTCGGATACATCGCCAAAAGCTTCAGTTGGCCGTACGGGTTCCCCAGCCACAGCAATCCAGGAACACCGGGAGTGATTTTGGAAGGAGGCGAACTTGGATACGCTCTCGCCACCGCCTATGGAGCCGTCTTGGATAATCCCGACCTTATTGTCGCCTGCCTCATTGGGGATGGCGAAGCGGAAACCGGACCGACCGCGACTGCTTGGCATCTGAATAAATTTGTTGACCCGGCAATCAATGGAGCAGTTCTGCCGATTCTTCATTTGAACGGGTATAAAATATCGGCGCCGACGATTTTTGGAAGAATGAGCGACAAGAATCTGCGTTCCCTTTTTCACGGATACGGATATGAACCTATTTTTCTTGAGGGAGACGATTCCAAGGTATATAAAAAAGCCATTGATGTTTTTGAAAAATGTCACCAAAAAATACGCGCCATTCAGAAAGAAGCCAGAAAAAAAACAGTTTCCGCGCGCAAAGGCGAATCCCCTCGCTTTCCAATGATTATTCTAAGAACACCCAAGGGATGGACGGGAATAAAGCGACTTCACGGAGAAAAAATTGAAGGAAATTATCTGGCGCACCAAGTAGTCGCCAAAGAAGCCAAGCATGACAAAACGGAACTTTTGGCGGTTGAAAAATGGCTTCGCTCATATCGTTTTGAAGAACTTTTTGACAAGAAGAAAGGCTTTATCAAGGAAATAAAATCAATCATTCCGCCCGAAAAATTGCGAATGGGAGACAATAAACACGCCTTTGCTTCCAGAAATTCCAAAGAGCTTATCCTGCCAAGCGCCGCAAAGTTCAGCGAGAGCGCCAAAAAACCGGGAACCATCGGGTCAAGCAGTATGCGCCGAACAGGACTGTTTTTGAACGAGGTTTTTAAGTTGAATAAAAAAAATAAAAACTTCCGCTTTATGTCCCCCGATGAAACATATTCAAACAAGCTTGATGCTATTTTTCAAACCACGAGCCGGGCATTTGTCTGGCCGCCGAGAGCATGGGACAAAGATATGTCCCCGGACGGACGAGCGATGGAAATGCTCAGCGAACATTCCCTTCAGGGACTGATGCAAGGATATGTTCTTACGGGTCGCCACGCCGTTTTCGCTTCCTATGAAGCGTTTATTCAGGTGGCAAGCAGTATGGTTGACCAATACTCCAAATTTTTAAAAGTCGCCATTGAAACGCCGTGGCGCGGAGATATCCCATCAATGAATTACATACTCACTTCTTCGGGATGGCGTCAAGAACATAATGGCTTTTCTCACCAAAATCCGGGTTTTATCAGCGATATGCTCCAAAAAGACGGTTGTTTTATCAGGGTTTACTTCCCTCCGGACGGAAACAGCTCTTTGGCGGTTATGAAAAAAAGCATGGCTTCAAAAAATAAAATAAATATCATCGTGGCGGGAAAAACCCTTGAACCGCGCTGGCTTACCCCAAAACTGGCGGAAAAAGAGTTAAACGAAGGACTTATGGTTTGGGACTTTGCCAGCGACCCCAAGCCGGATATTGTTTTCGCGGGTGTCGGAGATTATCTGACAAAAGAATCGCTCGCCGCGATTGACCTCCTTAGAAAAGATATGCCGAGCCTGAAAATGCGATTCGTGAACATTATGGAACTCACGTCCTTAGGCATAGGCAATTCGGGATGCCGAGTCCGCGCCTATGATTTTAATCACTACTTCACCCCCGACAAACCGGTTATCTTTAATTTTCACGGTTATCCGGATGTAATCAAAGAAATACTCTTTGACAGAAAAAACCCGGGGAGGTTTTCGGTTCGCGGCTATATTGAAAGCGGGTCAACCACAACCCCTTTTGATATGCAGATAAGAAACAAAACCAGTCGCTACCATCTCATTATTGAAGCTATGTTTATATTAAGCGAGAGGAAAACCGTTACGAAAGAAGCGGCGGGAAAGATAATCGCCAAATATGAAGAAAAGATAAAGGAACATGGAGAATACATCAGAAAATACGGAGTGGACCCCGACGAAATAGAAAGTTGGAAATGGTCCAGATAAAATTTCAAAATGCCAAGAATAAAAAAATATTTAATTGTGAATCCGGGGAGTGCCTCAAGGAAATACGCGTTTTATGAAAACAAAAAGGAGATTTTAAGCGTCCGTTTTGAAAAAGACGGTTCTTCCGGCGGATTTATCGCCACCTACCAATTTGGAAAGCATAAAAAAGAAATCAAGCTCACCCAAAACGGCTTTGAAAAAAGCATGAGTATGGTTATTGATTTTTCAATCAAGGAAAAATTCATCAATGACAAAAAGGAGATAGCGGCCATCGGGTTTCGCATCGTGGCGCCGGGCGGGTTTTTCAACAAAGTCCGAACCATCAACGCCGATTACATCAAAAAACTCAAGGCGATGCGGGAGGCCGCTCCCCTTCATATCGGACCGGCTCTTTCTGAAATTGAAAAAGCGGTGAAATTGCTCCCCGCGACAAAAAAATTAGGTGTTTCCGACAGCGCCTTTCATTCAACCATGCCCGAAGTGGCAATCACTTATGGCATCCCTTTGGCGACCGCCCGCAAGCTTGAAATCCGGCGATTTGGATTTCACGGCACTTCTGTTGAATCCGTTTTACGGAAAGTTCAAAAAAAGTTCAAAAAAATGCCCGGGCGGATTATTATCTGCCATCTCGGGAGCGGAGCAAGCATAACGGCGATAAAAAACGGCGCGAGCATTGACACCTCTATGGGCTTTACCCCACTTGAAGGGGTTTTAATGGGAACGAGGTCAGGGGACATTGACGCTGGCGCTTTAATTTATTTGGCGAAAAAATTAAAACTTTCTTACGGCGAACTTGATGAATATTTAAATAAAAAAAGCGGTCTGTTAGGCGTCAGCGGAAAAAGCTCCGATGTCCGCGAACTTTTGGCGCTTGAGAAAAAAAACCCGAAAACCACTCTCGCACTTGATATTTTTGTTTACCGAATTAAAAAATACATCGGCGCCTACACCGCCGCTCTAGGAGGTTTAGACTTGCTTATCTTTACCGCCACGATTGGCGAACGCTCGGACATTATAAGGGGAAGAATCTGCCACGGGCTTGAACCGTTGGGCATTGTTTTGGACAAGAAAAAAAATAAGGAGACCACACAGGGCGAAGGATTTATCCAAACTCAGAAATCAAAAGTTAAAATAGCCGTCATTAAAACGAACGAGACGGAAGAAATCGCCCTAAAAATACAGGATTTAAATTAACCAACCCGGCTATGCGAAAGCCATGTTGAAAATTTGTTGTCTAAAAAAACAGCCAGGGATTAATCTGGCTGTTTACTGGTTATACTGTGCGCGCGATATTTTCAAATAATTCTTCTTTTCGCAAGGGCGGAGAAAGATAAGATATAATTTTGTCTTTCTCCGGATGCCCGAGAATAATTATTTTCTTGCCACACTTGGGGCATTGAATGTCGCAGAGTATCGCCTGGCGACTCTTCCAATACCCATTCCCCTTGTCATCAATATACACATAATACTCTTTCTTAATAAATGTCCAGGATGACAGTCTGGTCCCTTTGCCACATCTCGGACATTTAATAATTTTCCTCCTGATTAACTCCTTCAATTCAAGGAGTTGCTCTTTTTTTCTTTTTTCTGTTTCCTTTATTTTTTCCTTGATTCTCTCTATTTTGTTCAAAATACCTCCCCTTTGATTTTCTCCCTCTAATCTAGCAAAAATAAATGATTTGCGCAATTCATTTTAGCTTAGCTTTTGCATATTTTATGGACCAATTGTGGTATAATACAGCGGTAATGGAACTGGATTCTCTTATTGAAAAAAATTTTCGGGTTACAACCCCTCAAAAAAAAGCGCTCAAAAAGCTGGGGCTCAATACTCTGCGCGATATGCTTTTCTATTTTCCTTCGCGGTACGAAAACTTCTCCGAAAGAAAAAATATCATTGACCTGAGAGAGGGCGACAAAACCACGGTTTACGGGAAAATAGTTGAAGCTGAGAAACAAAAAACGCAAATGAGAAGAATGCCTTTGTCGCGGATTATTATCGGCGACCTTACGGGAACTATAAACGCCCTTTGGTTTAACCAACCGTATATTACGAACATACTGAAAATTGGAGACAAAGTGGCGCTTACCGGAAAAATCTCAAACGGAAAATCCGGGATGTATATCGCCAACCCAACCTTTGAAAAGGTGGATTCTTACGGGGATTTAAGCGGGGGCGAGGCACTGCTCGCCGTCTACCCGGAAACGCGCGGAATAACTTCCAGGTGGCTAAGATTCAACACGCAAAAAATATTGGCGGCAATTTCCAAGACGGATTTTCAAGACCCTATTCCGGAAAATATCCTGAAAAAATACCATTTGCCAAGCCTTTATTCCTCTCTCGTATATATTCACACCCCCCAAGAAGCCAAAGATGCCGAGGCGGCGCGCAAACGCTTTGCGTTTGAGGAGATATTTTTCATTCAATTGAAGCGGTTGAGAGAAAGGCTGGAGCGGGAAAAGTGCCGCACCTTCCCTGTTGAAATAAGTCAAAAGGAAATGGATGATTTTCTTAAAATTTTTCCATTTGAGCTGACTGTGGCGCAAAAAAAATCAATCAATCACATTATTGAAAATTTCGGCAAAAACACCCCTATGGCGCGTCTGCTTGAAGGCGATGTCGGATCCGGCAAGACCGCCGTCGCCGTGGCGGCCTCTTACGCGATTGTAAAAAACAAGTATCAAGTGGCATATATGGCGCCGACGGAAATTCTCGCCCGCCAACACTTTAAATCATTCATAGAATATTTTTCCCAACTGCGTCTCACGACAAAAATCGGAATGATTACTTCATCCGAGTGCAGAAAATATCCGTCAAAAGTAGCCTTTGAAAGAGACAATGGGGATGGATCAACACATATTTCAAAAAGCCAACTGCTCAAGTGGGTTGAGAGCGGAGAAATTCCGATTTTAATCGGCACCCATTCATTAATACAAAAGAGCGTCAAATTCAAAAAACTCGCCCTCGTCATCATTGACGAGCAGCACCGCTTCGGCACGAAACAAAGGGCTGTTCTGGCAAGAGACAAATCGGAACAAATTCCTCACCTTCTCTCAATGACCGCCACCCCCATTCCCCGCACTTTGGCTTTAACTATTTATGGCGACCTTGATCTTTCCCTTCTGGATGAAATGCCTCCCGGAAGAAAAAAAATAATCACCGCAATCGTCCCTCCCGAACAACGTCAACGCGCCTATGAACAAATCAGACTTGAAATAAAAAAAGGGAGGCAGGCGTTTGTCATATGTCCAAGGATTGACGAACCGGATCCCGAGAAAGAAAAAGCCTTAAATATAAAATCAGTCAAAGAAGAGGCGGAGCGCCTGCGAACGGAAATTTTTCCCGAGTTTGAAATAGGAATACTGCACGGCAAAATGAAACCAGATGAGAAGGAGGAGGCGTTGGAAGAATTCAAGAAAAATGAAACCCAAATACTGGTGGCAACGTCCGTGATTGAAGTGGGAATTGATATACCAAACGCGACAATGATAATCATTGAGGGCGCGGAAAGATTCGGTTTGGCTCAACTTCACCAACTGAGAGGAAGGGTGATGAGAAGTTCGTATCAGCCCTACTGCTTCGTTTTTACGAGCTCTGATTCCATTAAAACGAAGGAGCGATTGAAAGCACTAGAGCAAGCAAAAAGCGGGTTTGAATTAGCGGAATATGATTTAAAATTCAGGGGGTCCGGCGGGCTTTCCGGAGTCAAACAATGGGGTGTTTCCGATATCGGTATGGAGGCGTTGAAAAATATCAAAATGGTTGAAGCGGCGCGCCTTGAATCGCAAAAAATCCTCAAGCAAGACCCTGAACTGAAAAAATACCCCTTGATTAAAAAAAAGCTTGAGTCCCAAGAAACAAAGATACATTTTGAGTAGAATCTGCGCGACATTTTTAGTCGCGGATTTCACGCCTGTTTTTGGTTGCAAAATACGGTTTTAAGGTTTAGGATACTTGAAGATTTAAAGGAGGATTTAAAAAAATCCTCTCAAAAGAGAAGAAACAATAATATATTAGGAGGAAGAATATGTACGACATGACAGTACTTATGCGCTTGGACACTCCGGCAATGGGAATCTCGCCACTGCAACTGGTGGAAAGAATCTTGGGGCCAGACTTCAAAAGGATAGAAGACGAGGAAGAAAAACCCGTCTTCCAAAAAGGATTTATCAAAATAAAAATATTGGTTGTTGACCAGGATTAATGACCAAAAGAAAACAGGCGCGTCGCAAAACGTGCCTGTATTTATTTTTCAATTACCCCTTTTTTCTTCGTGTAAACAATCATCGTAATGAGAACGACGGTTGTCATAATGACGCTCTTCAAAGCATAAAGAGTCGCCAGCGTATCATGATTTCCAAGCCCGATAGAAAGTGCCACCGAACTTGTTACTAAGTATATCCCCCAAGAATAAAATGAATCCGTATTTCTTTTGTTCTTGATTACTTTGCGAATGGTCGGGATATAACCGCCCGCGATGAGAAGTTGCAAGAGAGCGTTTGAGACAATCGGATTTTCTGAAATAATCCAGAATATCACGATAGTTACCGCGCCTGAAAGATATAATCTTTCAAACAACTCAAAGTGAAGTTTGGGTTTTTTAACCCAAAGAATTATCGCGAGCACCACCAACATATCTCCAATCATATCGACGGTGTTGAAAATCCCGGTTTCAAAATTCAAATTTTTTCCGGAATGTATATATGTGAGAAAACTCAAGAAGCCTCCCACAAAAAATATAACCCATGTGGAGAGAGCGGGATTCACATCCCGCCTGTATATCTGGTACATATATCGCGAAGTCGCGATTGCCACCAGCACGACGACAATCCATGCCGCCACGCTGTTCCACAATATCTGGTCGGCGTATCGCGAGCCCGAGATTGCCACCGATACAACACTAATCCATGCGGTCACGATACCACCTCCTTTTTTAAATTATTAACGAACTGAGCCTTGTGGATGTGCCAGGACTTGAACCTGGAACCGCCGAGGTATAAGCTCGGAGCTCTGCCAATTGAGCTACACATCCCCCTTTTTCAAAAATCAAAGCCTAAATCCTTTTTCAACTCTAGCCTATTTTTAGAAAATATTCCAACAAATCACGTCTAAAATTATTTTAGCGAATCAAAAAAACTGAGCGTGCCTTATTCTTTTTTCTTCAATTTTATTCCGTTTTCGGTCAATATTTTGTCAAATTCTTCCTTCTCTATTATCTCTTTTTCTATCAATCTATCAGCTATTTTATCAAGCGTCGTCCTGTTTTTTATGATAATTCTATTTGCTTCCTTTAAGGCGTCAATCATAAATTTTCTCACTTCCTCGTCTATTTCCTTTGCCATTTCCTCGGAATAATTTTTCTCAGCACCCAATTCTCTGCCCAAAAATATTCCCCCGCTCTTGGAGCTGAAAGCTACGGGACCGATTTTGTCAGACATTCCATATTTAGTAACAAGGGCGCGCGCGGTGTCGCTCGCGCGGGAAAGATCATCAGCCGCGCCAGTCGTCAAATCCCCAAAGACAAGTTTCTCCGTGGCGTATCCACCAAGAGAAACGGCTAATTCATCAAGAAAATGGGATTTTGAATAAAGATGCCTTTCTCTGATGGGTAATTTCAACGTATAACCGGCCGCCTGCCCCCTTGAAATAACCGAGACTTTTTGAACAGGGTCGGCATTCGGGAGAACGGATGCGACAAGCGCGTGCCCGGCCTCATGATAAGAAGCGATTTTCTTTTCTTCACTGTTAAGCAAATGGCTCTTTCTCTCTGGTCCGAGCATTACTTTTTCAATAGAGCAAATAAGATCGTCTTGGGTTATTTTTTTCTTTCCGTGACGAGCCGCTAGAATAGCGCCCTCATTCATCAAATTTTGAAGGTCTGCTCCGGCAAAACCGGGAGTTCTTTCAGCAATGACTCTTAAATCAACATCATCGGTAAAAGGTTTTTTCTTGGAATGTATCTTTAATATCTGTTCTCTTTCATTTATATCAGGAAGGTCAAGGATAACCCGCCTATCAAACCTGCCGGGCCTTAGAAGGGCGGGGTCAAGAACATCCGGCCGATTCGTCGCCGCCACCACTATCACCTTTTCATGCGGTTCAAATCCGTCCAATTCAACCAAAATTTGATTTAAGGTCTGTTCTCTTTCATCACTTCCTCCTCCCATCCCCACCCCCCTATGTCTTCCGACAGCATCAATCTCATCAATGAAAATAATGGCGGGAGCCATTTTTTTCGCCATTTTAAACAAATCGCGTACTCGGCTGGCGCCGACCCCGACGAACATTTCCACAAATTCAGAACCGGAAATATGGAAAAACGGCACTTCCGCCTCTCCGGCAACCGCGCGGGCGAGCAATGTCTTCCCTGTTCCGGGAGCCCCCACTAAAAGAACGCCTTTGGGAATGCGCGCGCCTATATCCAGAAACTTTTTCGGATTTTTGAGAAAATCAACTATCTCCAACAATTCTTCTTTCGCTTCAGAAACGCCGGCAACATCCTTGAATGTTATTTTTTCCTTTTCGTCGTCCGGTCCAACCATTCTGGCACGCGATTTGCCAAAACTAAATGCCTGAAGACTGCTACTTTTCATTTGTTTCGCCGCCATCCAAAAAAACCAAATGATTATCAAGAGAGGTATCAAAAAGGGTAAAATAGCCCCTAGCCAAAACATAAAGCCCGAGGGATTTTTAACGGCCAAAGAGATTTCTTTCAATTTTTCCCCTGAAACACCATAATTTACCAAAGTTTGCGATAACGCGGCCTCTGCTTCCTTTTTTGATTTTTCAACCGTTCCGTCTTTAAGCTTAATCTCCAAATCTTCTCCGCTGACATTTATGCTTTTGACTTTTCCGGCATTTATTTCACTGACCAACCCGGACAGAGAAATTTCTTTCGGTTTCTTTATATTTTCAGACATTATTGAATAAATAACCGATAAAACAATGAAAATCAGAAGAACCGCGATTATATTTTTGTAGAAAAGGCGCGCGGGGGAGTTTTTGGGCATCTTCATTTTTGGGATGTTCATTTTAGCCATATTGAATATATGCAAATTATACGTCATTGATGAGCGAAAATCAAACCCGCTCCAACGCTTGTTAGTATCGGGGTTAAACTGCTACACTTAAGATATGACCGTTTTTTAAAAGGTCATATCTTAAAAATCCTGGAAATTTTAATATAAGGCGGTCAAAAAAGCCAAACACTCTCTTAATTATGAAAATACTCTTAAACAATAAAAAGGCAAAATACGATTACGAAATCCTTGAAACATTTGAGGCCGGTTTGGAGTTGCTCGGGTGGGAAGTTAAATCCTTGAAAAATAAACGGGGATCGCTTTCCGGGGCGCACGCCATAATAAGGGGTGGAGAAGTTTATATCGTTGGTTTCAATATCCCGCCTTACCAGGCGAAAAATCTCCCCGCGAACTATGAAGAAGACAGAACTGTCCGCCTTCTTTTGCGGAAAAAAGAGATTAAATATCTGACAGGAAAACTGGCGCAAAAAAGATTGACATTGACACCAATTATGGTATACACTAAAGGCAATAAAGTAAAAATGAAGATAGGGTTGGCAAAAGGGAAAAGAAAATACGAAAAAAGAGAGAAACTGAAGCAAAAAGAATCAAAAAGAAGGATTGAGAGAGAATTAAAAGGAAATTAACAAGATTATTCAAGCATTGTTAATTTTATGGGGATGATTGGCCTCGACAAGAATCGGCCTAAAATACGCAAACCGAGCCGCCAAAACCTCGTAAAACTTTTGGCAAACTAATAAGTGCGAAAACTTATTTACCAACTCCCGCTTTAGCGTTAGCTTAAACGGGGCGTCCATTCCGCCGACTCCCAATAGGTGGAACCGGATGTCATTTAATTGGGATAAGAGCCCGGATTTCCTTGCCTTGGCTCCGACAATCGCTTTCGGGCGGAAAAGGATCGGGAGTGTTAAGGTTTTGCTTGCTTAACACTTAACACCCTTAAAAATTCGTGCGAGCGGATAAAAGCAAGATAAGTTTGTAGACCTATTTTAGAAAAATTTTTGCACGCGGGTTCGATTCCCGCCATCTCCACTCGTTAAAACATTAGCGCCCTCCGGGGCACTTTTTGTTTTTTGAGGGGAGATGGAGAAAGCAAACTGCTTTGCTTTCGTCGGGAATTGAAAGGCGCAAGCATGTTGAGCGAAGCGAAACGGCTGAGCCAGGGTTGTGAGCCGTATAAAACCAAGGAGTTCGCCACAGGCGGACAACTATGGTTTTAACGGACTCCTGACCGATTCCCGCCATCTCCACAGTGGTGGACTAGTACATAAACTTGTAATTTGAGGGGTCCTGTGATAATATTATAAAGAATTTCCAATAAGGGAATTGTCGTTATACCTCACAAATTTTGAAAAGAATACGAATCAACAACGAAATAAGGAGTCCTGAATTGCGGGTTATAAGCGACAAGGGTGAGAATTTTGGCGTCATCAGCTTGGCGGAGGCGCTAAGCATCGCCAAAGAAAAGGAGCTTGATTTGATAGAAATATCCCCCACCGCCAAACCGCCCGTAGCGAAGATAATGGACTTTGGAAAGTTCCAATATCAGGAACAGAAAAAAACGCGCGAGGCGAAGAAAAAGGCGCACGAAACGGAAACGAAATCAATACAGGTAGGCATAGGAACGTCTCAACACGACCTTGAACTTAAGGCGAAAAAAACTTCAAAGTTTTTACAAGAAGGACACAGGGTAAAGATAGCCTTAATATTGAAAGGAAGAGCGAAATATATGGGGAGGGGTTTTGCCGATGAAAGACTGGAAAGAATTCTGCGTTTGATAACGGAAAATTATAAAATAGCCGACGGCCCCAAAAAGGGACCACGAGGTGTTCAAGTGATTATTGAAAAAACGGCTGAAAAAGCGAAAAAATAAAAAAAATGTTAAAGACGAACAAATCATTAAAAAAAAGACTGAAATTGACCAGAAGAGGCAAAGTTTTAAGACGGAAGCCCGGTCAGTGCCATTTTAACGCCAAAGAGAAACGATCAAAGCAATTGGAGCAAAAAAGAATGACCGATATGGATATTAAAAAGAAAACTTTAAGCAGGTTTTTACCTTACAAATAAAAAATGACCAGAGTTAAAAGAGGAACAATTTCATCAAAGAGAAGACGTAATGTCCTTAAACAAGTAAAAGGGTATCGTTTTGGCAGAAAATCCAAGGAGAAGATGGCAAAAGAAGCAATCGCTCACGCTGGGGTTCACGCTTTCCAGCACAGAAGAAAGAAAAAAGGGGTGTTTAGGAGATTGTGGCAGATAAAAATCAATGCCGCTTCTCGCGCCAACGGACTTTCATACAGTAAACTGATAGATAAACTTAAAAAAGGAAATGTTGCTTTGGACAGAAAAATTTTGGCAAATTTGGCGGAACATAAACCTGAAGTTTTTTTAACTTTGCTTAAAAAATTCAAATAACTTGTTCGCGTCTTATTTGAATTTTATCGTGGCAAAATAGATAATAAAAATCCCCAAAAGAATAAAGCCGACCTGTAAAAGGGCGGTTTTCGCTTTTGGGCGATTTGCGTTAAGTTCTGGAAGTAAATCAGTCGCCGCGATGTAAAGAAAATTTCCGGCGGCAATTCCAAGGGCCGGACCGATAATAAAACTCATCTTCTCGGAAAAAAGATAGGCTATTGAAGATCCGAGGATAATCGCGGTTGCCGCGAAAAAATTGTAAAGCAATGCCTTTTCTTTGTTATAACCCCGATGAATAAGGACAAAAAAATCGCTTGTTTCTTTGGGAATCTTGTGGAGTAAAATAGCAAAAGAACTGATTAAACCAAGTTGAAAATCAGCCACGAAGGCGAAAGCGATTATAGCTCCGTCTATGAAGTTATGCGTTATCGCTCCAAGAATAATAAGTGAGGGGCTTCCATTAACGGGGCATTCTCCGTTGTGACAATGATACCAAAGCAAAAAACGCGATAAAACAAAAAACGCGATAAAACCGGCAAGTGTATATTTAAAGAGAAGCTCTGTCCCTAAAAAACGCGTCGCTTCAGGAAGAATATCCAGAAAGACAACGCCTAAAAGCGTGCCCACGGCAAAACTCACAAAATAGTGGAGATATTTTTTGATTTGAATTTTTTTCAGAAAGAACACCACTTGTCCGATAAGGGAAATGATGATTTCCAGAATGCCAATCCCTAAAATCCAAAAAAATAATGTTTTCATTTTTAACGGCTGATTGATATTTTAAATTTTAAACCGCCAATGTCAAAATCGCCATCTTCCCTTACCTTCACAAACTCAACCGCCGATAAATTTGTCGCTTTCTTTATTTCCTCTTTAAATTTATTGATAAAAGATATTCCATCTTTGTCAGTTTCAACGGCAAGCGCCACTTTGTCGGCGGGCGCCAAACTGGCATTTTTTCGCAAATCTTGTATTTTGCGGATTATTTCCCTTACCATACCTTCTAACTTTAATTCTTCAGTAATTACCGTGTCTAATTCAACTTCATTCTCCGACTCTCCACCGAACAAAATTTCTTTGACATTCACCTCATTTTTGATGAGCTTCAATAATCCATCCTTATTTTTGAGATTTGATTTTTCATTTTTTATTTTCAACGAAGCGATTGGCTGCCTTACTTTAATCCCCGCTTTCGCCCTCTCCTCCAGACCAAGGGCGACTATTTTTCTAACCTCTTCCATGTCCCCCAAAAGCTGAAGACTGACGGCTGATGGCTGATGACCTGTTTTCGCCCAGTCCTCCAAATGCACACTCTCCTTCATATCTTCGTCTTTGAACTCTTGATAAAGCTCCTCGGCGGCAAAAGGCATGAACGGCGCGATTAATTTTGAAAACTCCAGCATAATATATCTTGTCACTGCGACGGCGTTTTCTTTATCTTCGCCTTCACTTTTAAACCTGTCCCGAGAACGCCTTATATACCAATTGCTCAAATCGTCAACAAATTCGCCAATGGGGCGGACCGCTTTATCAAGTTCGTAATTGTCCATCGCCTCCGTAATCTTACCCGCCAATTTGTTTAATCTGATAATAATCCATTTATCTAAAACGCTCTCAACTTTCAGCTCTCGGCTTTCAGCTGACGACTGATGGCTGATGGCTGATGGCTCGCTTACGTACATTTTATAAAACGACAAAACATTCCTTATTTTTGAAATCACTTTTTTATTGACCTCATCAACACCTCTTTCGGAGAAGTTCAAACTTTCGGCGCGAACCGCCGGGGAAGAAAGAAAATAGTATCGAAGCGCATCCGCGCCGTATTTTTCCACGACCTCCATGGGGTCGGGGTAATTTTTCAATCGCTTGCTCATTTTTTGCCCGTCCTCCGCTAAAATAATGCCATTAGCAATGACATTTTTATAAGCCGGCTTGTTGAACAACGCGGTTGAAAGAACAAGGAGTGTGTAAAACCATCCCCTTGTCTGGTCAATCCCTTCCGCTATAAATTCCGCCGGAAAATTATTTTCAAATTCCTCTTTTTGTTCAAAAGGATAATGTGCCTGTCCATAAGGCATAGAGCCAGATTCAAACCAGCAATCAAAGACCTCTGGCACTCGTTCCATTTTTCCTCCACAAGAGCAGGGAACCTTGATTGCGTCTATGTAAGGACGATGCAAATCAAGGACAAAATTATCATTATGGGGCAATGGCGCGAAATCAATCTTCATCACCCCTCCCGTTTTTATGAAATCGTCTTTATTCTCTTTCATTTTAACCGCCTCTTTCTCATCCGCTCCGCGCGCCGCGGCAGAAAGAAGCCAAATTGAATATTCATGGCTCACAACCAAAATATTTTTTCCTTTATATTTTGCCTCTATATCATAGAGAAAATTCCCCACTCTCTTTTTAAGTTCATTTAGGTTTTCTCCTCCCGGAGGATTTTTATAAAACTTATCTTCCAGAGATAAAAAGAGGGCGTGATATTCCTCAGGGCTCTTGCCTTCAAAAACACCGGTATTAACTTCTCTCAATCTTTTGTCAAAAATGATGCTTTCTTTGTCCAGTCCGAGTTTTTTGGACACCAGCTCGGCCGTCTCTCTTGTTCTGCGAAAATCGGATGCGAAAATCATATTGATTTTTTCATCTTTCAGTTTTTTTACCGCTTCGTCAATTTCTTCCTTTCCTTTTTCTGTAAGCGAATATTTCTCCGAATTTTCAAAATTACTGTTTATTGTATCAGACGCATTGCTCTCAGCTTCTCCGTGACGCATCGCAAAGTACGAATTTCCGGACTTGAGCTCGTTCTCTTTAATGTCTTCAATGGAACCAATCGTTTTTATTTTTCCGCAGCCCCCGCATCGCCAGACAGGTAAGGGCGCGCCCCAGTAACGAGAACGGGAAATAGCCCAGTCGCGCGCCCCTTCAAGCCATTTGCCGAATCTTCCGTCTTTTAAATGCGACGGCACCCAATTCACCTTTTGATTGTTGGCAATCATATCTTTCTTTATATCCTCCACTTTTACGAACCATGAACTCGCCGCGTAGTTTAAAAGCGGAGTGTCGCACCTCCAGCAAAAAGGGTAAGAGTGAGTTATTTTTTCTTTGGAGAAAAGTTTGTTTTTTTTCGCGAGAAATTTGATTATTTCAATATCGGTTGACTGGTGGTCATCCTTCGGCTTAACGGATATTCCGGGGAAGTCTTTAACTTCATTCTTGAATTTTCCGTCCATCCCGACATGCTGAACAAAGGGAAGGCTGTATTTCTTCCCCAGTTCCATATCATCCTCCCCGAACGCCGGCGCGATATGGACCACGCCCGTGCCGTCTTTAGTCGTCACAAAATCCGCTCCGTAAATCTTCCAACCGTTCCCTTTGTTTTTTAAATCTTCATCGCTTGCATAATAATCAAAAAGCGGTTTATACTTTTTACCAATCAAATCTTTTATATTAAAATCCCAAATTCTAACCTTGACTCCTCTATATTTTTCATTTTTTATTAAATAATCTCCATAAAGAGTAGCTCCGACACCTACTGCTATAGCATCTGGGCTTGATACAAAATTTCTATCCAAGTAATTTTTACTAAAAATATATTTATCCCCCTTAATTAAATTTTCTTTTTCGGATTCCAATATTTCCATCTTTACATAATCAACGTCCGGATTCACCGCCAAGGCGACATTTCCCGGCAAAGTCCACGGAGTGGTCGTCCACGCCAAAACATAGGTTCCAGGTTCATCTTCCAATTCAAACTTGGCAACCACGGAAATGTCCTTTATATCCTTATACGCCTGTGTAACCTCAAAATTTGAGAGAGTCGTCTCACATCGTGGACAAATATGCATAGGTTTATAACCCTCATAAACAAGTCCTTTATCATAAAGTGTTTTAAAGACCCACCAAACGGACTCCGTGTATTTCCAATCCATGGTGCGGTAATCTCTTTCCATATCCACCCAGCGCCCGATTGCCGGGATGACCTTTTTCCATTCATCCACGTAGCGCAAAACACTCTCTTCAGCCTTTTTGTTGAATTTTTCAATTCCGTATTCTTCAATATCCTTTTTGCTTTTAAGTTTAAGATCTTTTTCAACTAAATTTTCAACGGGCAAGCCGTGGCAATCCCAGCCCCATTTTCTCGCCACTCGCTTGCCATTCATCGTTTGATAACGAGGAATGGCGTCTTTTATTATGCTCGCCAAAATATGTCCGTAATGCGGTGTTCCCGTGGCGAACGGAGGACCGTCATAAAAAAGAAAATCGCCCCCGGGAGCGGGCTTTTTAACGGATTTCTCAAAAATTTTGTTTTTACGCCAAAACTCTAAAATTTCTTTCTCTGTCATTGTCTACTATTCTAACAAAAAACGTTGATTTTACAAACCAAAAAGCGAGTATTCGCCAAAATACAAATTAAAGTTTTGTCACGGTTCACTAAGCACACTTCTTTTTGGTTTATACAAAGGATAATCTTATTTTAAAATCATTGGTCGTAACGGCAAACAACCGCGTCAATTATAACTGAACCCGTGCCATAGCTTGAAGCTAGGCGACTAAAATCATTTTTAAAATATTTTTCTCTGAACTTTTGGGCTTCTGGGGTAAGAACTCCGGCAAGACCCCTAGCGAAAGCATCTAAATCAACCCCCCTCTTCTCTCGGTATGCCCTACTATCAACTTTCCTTTTTAATAATTCTCTTCTCATTTCCATGGATTCTGGCGTTCCAACTCCGGCAAGACTGCTAGCAATACTATCCAGCATATCGCTATGCCGGTTGAGCCATTCTTCTCTCATTCTCATTGATTCCGGAGTTCCAACTCCTACAAGACCTTGGGCAATATATCCCAAGTCAGCTCCATTCTCAATCAAATCTTTTCGCATTTCCATGGATTCCGGCGTTCCAACTCCGGCAAGGCCCTGAGCAACTGTGTTTAAATTAGCGTCGTTCTTAATTAAATTCTCCCTCATCTTCATGGCTTCGGGGCTGTCCACTCCGGCGAGACTTTGGGCGATATCATCTAAATTAATTCCTTCTTTTTTCATCAAATCCTCCCGCATTTCCATAGCTTTCGGAGTTCCAACCCCAGCAAGACCGAGTGCTATACTGTCTAGTCCAACCCTTTCTCTCATTAAATCTCTTCGCATTTCCATGGATTCCGGCGTTCCAACTCCGGCAAGACCTTCAGCAACCACCTCTAGCATGCCGATTTGCGGCGACACCTTCATCAAATCTTTCCTCATTTTCATTGATTCAGGGGTGCCAACTCCGGCAAGCCCTCTGGCAAGCTCATACCATGAAAATCCTGTCTTCATCAGTTTCCTCCTCATTTCTATTGATTCAGGGGGCCAACCCCTGCAAGACCTGCAGCAATATGAGCAAAGCCGACAGTATTGAATTTCTCCGGTTTTTCTAATATCGGCTTAAGGGCGGAAACAACAAGATTGGCTTCCGTTTCTGGTGAATATATTCTCTCAATTTTTTCCTGTCTTTTCCGCTTTTCTTCTCGCTCTTTCGTACCTTTGATTTTCCCTATCTCTTCAGAAAGTCCTTCAATCTTTTTATTATCATTCAACGCTTCTCCTTGGGCGGCATCTGTAAATTTATCCCTCTCTTTTTTTGTTCATTGAGAAGATTTTCAAAATCTTCCTTGTAGGGTTTCTTTTCCATATTTTTTATTTTTATCTTATATAGATTACTATTAATTTATAATATCAACCTTTTGGTATTATGTCGGATGCTACAAAAAAAGGCGAGCTTTTACATTTTGTCGGGAGATTCAATACCGAGGCAATGCAGGCCGTTTTTAATTGTGATAGCCACGGCTTTCGTTAAGACTACGCGATACGGAGATTTAGGTCCGTCACCCACTATTCTGTGTTCAGAGTAGTAAGAATTAAACAAACGCGCCAATTCAATAAGATAAGTGCAAAGATGATTGGGCGCGAAATTTGTTTCCGCCTCTTTAATGGCGTCTGGAAAGTTATAAAGTTTTTTTTCAACTTCTGTTATTTCGGCCTCTTTAAAATCGGCACTCGGAGCAAGCCCTTTTTCTTTCGCTAATCTCAGCACCGACGCGCATCGTGCGTAAGTGTACTGCAGATAAGGGCCTGAATCTCCCTCAAAAGAAATTGACTTTTCAAAATCAAAAATAATGTCTTTTCCTGGCGACTGCTTTAGGATTGAATATTTAAGTGCCGCCAAGGTTACTTTGCCGATAATCTCTTCTTTATCATCCGATTCTAAATCACTGTTGGAAATTTTTTCCTTCACGCGTTTTTCAATTTCAGCCATAAGTTCAGCTGCCGTTTTGACATCTCCTGTCCGAGAGGACATCTTCCCCTCCGCGAGACGCAACATACCGTGAGAAATATGCTTTGTTTTATTTGCCAGTTCCGGATAAACATATTCCATCGCCTTCAAAAGGACTTTAAAATATTCATCAACCTCGTTGCCCGTGATTATGATGGATGTGTCGTAAGGATAATCATCGTGTTTGATTTTCGCCAAACCAAGCTCCTTCGCTTCATAAGTCGGCAGTCCTTCCGAATTTATAAAAACCCTGGTATGCAGTCCCGATTTTTCTTTTGGAAAAACGGTGGCTCCGTCACTCTCTTTAAACACTCCTTTTTTCAAGAACTCCAAAACTATCTCTTTTCCCAGTTTTCCTGTTTCACTCTCCAGATAATAGTAGTCAAAATGCTTCCCATCCTTGATTTCCTTCATTTCAAGCATGCCGTAAATCTTCTCAAAATATTCCATACTCCACCTCTTCCCTTCGTTGTAGTAGCGGTTTATCTCCTCATCGCTCTTCTCATAGATTTTTTTATTTATGGAGACAATCTCCTTTTTCGCCTCAATGTCCGACTCGTATTTTTGGGCGCCAAAAGCGTAGGCATTGGCGAGCAAAATAGCTTTATCTGATGTTGCCCGAACTGTTTTCTCCGGCTTTTTTTTCAATTCGTCAAATTTGTCTTTTACTGGCGCGCCACTATCTTTCATTTTTCCATAAAGCAAGCCGTAAACGCTTTTTGCCACATGCATTCCAACATCCCCTTGATATATTGCCCTTTTTACTTCCGCCCCGCTTGTTTTCAAGAGGCGCGCGATTGATTCCCCAATCGCGTTGCTCATCAAATGCCCGATATGAAATTCCTTGAAAGGGTTGGGATCGGTGAATTCAATCATTACTTTTTCTCCACGGCGAGAATCGTTGGTTCCGTATTTTTCTTCCCTGTCCAAAATGTTCTTTATGTTCTCAAAAAAAACGGAATCTTTAACATAAAAATTCAAAAAACCCGGTCCGGCGACATCTATTTTGGAAATTTTCTCTTTAACCGCTTCTGATTTTTCCAACTCGCCCTTTATCTTCTCTGCCACCTCGCGAGGGCTCAGCCCGATATCCTTTACCACCACCATGGCAACATTACTGGCATAATCAGCAAATCTCTCCTCCACGGAAACACTAAAATCAATCCGTTGTTTCGGATATAATTTCTTAATCACTTTCTCAATTTCAGTTTTGAGAATAAACCTTATCATTAGGGCTATTTTAGCATTAAAAACCCTAACAAAAAAGAGTCCAGGTGACGGAGCCTTTTTGAATTTTTTCTTCTCTTTCTTGAGCGCGGAAGCCGGATTTTAAAAGGAACCCGTGCTACCGAAACCGCCGGCGCCCCTTTCCGAATTTTCCAAACTTTCAACGATTTCAATTTCCGGATTTTCAACTTTTTGGATGAGCATTTGGGCGATTTTTTGCTTCTTTTCTATTTTAAAATCCTCGCCGGACAAATTTAAAAGAACAATTGAAATTTCTCCGCGATAACAGGAATCAACAACTCCCGCCATCGTCTTGATGCCATGATTGACGGCCACTCCGCTTCTGTCCCAAACCAAACCGACGTAGCCGTCCGGAATTTGCATTCCTATCCCGGTTCTGACCTTTGCCCTCTCTCCGGGCTTCAAAACAATTTCTTCCGCGGAATACAGATCAAGCCCGGCATCGCCTTTATGATGACAAGAAGGCGCGATTGCCTCTTCTGAAATTTTCTTTATTTTAATTTTCATTTTTAAAATTTAAAATTATTTTAAAGTTATCAGCAATGCTCCGGCAACCATTAAAAGCGCGCCTGTGACGGATTTCCAACCAAGCGCCTCGCCCAAAAAAATGGCGGCGAGCAAGACAACAAAAACGATGCTCAAACGGTCTATGGCAACCACACCCGTGGCGAGACCGGTCTTCAGCGCCAAAAAATAAAAGAGCCAGGACAGGGCTCCGGCGAGTCCGGCCAAAATAATCAACACCCATTCCCTTGAACCGAAGGAGGAAAAAGAAAAGCCGTCAAATTTCTTCAAAAACAAACTGACAATAACTAAAAATACGGCCATAATCACGGCTCGGATGGTCGTCGCCAAAGTGGAATCAATCTCTTTTAAGCCCAGTTTGGCAAAAACGGCAACAAGCGCCGCCGTGAGAGCTGAAATGAAAGCGTATAATACCCACATTATTTTTAATTTTAACACAAAAGACAAATTGCGTCATTTTCAGGAAAGGCCAGTTCAACAATTAATTGCAACACCTGTCGTTAACTATTGGCGTATAGGGTATATGAAGAAAATTAACAAAGAAGGCCCAAAAAGTCGTCAACCTCTCACATTGAGAGAACGCATAGATATTGAGTTGAAATACAGATACGGGGCGAGTATCACAAGTATTGCAAAGAGTCTTGGGAGAAACAAGAGCTCTGTCTCTCGCGAGATTGGCGGCAAATCAAGAAGAGGTCTGAATAAATATGATGCCGATGTGTCGCATAAAAAAGCTTTGGCTCGCATCGCCAACCGCGGCAACATACCAATACTTGAACGAAACGAGGAGTTGCGAGAGTATGTGGCGGAGAAACTGAAGTTGGGATGGTCTCCGGAGCAAGTCAACATCAGACTGCCGATTGATTATCCGGACGACAAGACTATGAGAATCTCCCATGAGGCCATTTATCAATTCGTTTACGCCCAGATACGGCGAGGAGGAAACGGCAGGGTTAAGGAAGAGTGTGAAGACTTGCGACAATACCTAACTCGCAGACACAAGAGAAGAGCCAGAAAGGGCTTTAGAAAAGCCCAGAAAGCCGAAAGGGAGGCATCCCTTCCTTCCATTGAGAGTCGCCCGAAAGAGGCGGGTGAACGAGCAAGGGTAGGAGACTGGGAAGATGACCTCGTTGTTTCTCGAGCGTCCAAAACTTGTGTTAAAAGTGTCAACGAGAGAAAGACCGGTGTCGTGTTTTTTGGCAAGACCGAGGACGGCACGGCGGAAGCTGGTGATGTCGCGTTGTTTGAAAAGTTGGGCGGGATACCGGAAAATTATCTTAAAACTTTGACTCGCGATTGCGGTTCTGAAAACAAAGATTACAAAATTGTTGAGAAGAAACTGGGTTTGTCCGTATACTTCGCTCATTCGTATTGTTCGTATGAAAGAGGATTAAATGAAAACTGCAATGGACTGTTGAGAAGATACTTTCCAAAAAAGACCGACTGGAGTAAGGTATCAAGTAGCGAGCTCGCTAAAGCGGAGTATCTAATCAATACTCGTCCGAGGAAACGGTTGAAGGGTTTTACACCCGCTGAGGTCTTTTACCGGGAGACGGGTGTTGCGTTATTTTGTTGAATGTACCAAAGCAAAAAAGAGACGGTAACTATATGTTGCCGTCATGGTCAATCAACTTTTTTTAGGGATACATTCTCCGCATTTTGGGCAAGCGGAAACACATTCCCTTTTGTTTTCCGAGTTGAGTGGCAAGGAATAAACCTCATCACACCCAAAACAAACAATCATCTTTCCTCCTTTAAAAATCGTCCGAAATGAACGATTCTATATATATTTCTACAGCAATATTAAATGATTGGCAAGTCTTTTTATTTCCCGTACTGATGTTCGTCATCAAGCATATCGTTTTCTCTCCAATCTCGCGCCCAATCGTCAATTTTGAAAGACTTCAGTCCGCCGTCCTCGCAGGAAGCCACCACTCTGTTTATTCCGGCGTTTATAATCATTTTCTTGCATATAAAACAAGGAAAGGCGTTGATGAGTTCTCCCCCTGGCTCCCTCTGCCCGTAAATATACATATCTCCGCCCAATAAGGAAACTCCCGCACGAGCGGCGTTAATTATGGCGTTTTGTTCGGCATGAACGCTTCGACAGAGCTCATACCTGTGCCCGTGAGGGATGTTTAGTTTGTCCCGCAAGCAAAATCCGTGTTCAAGGCAGTCTTTTGTCTTGCGACACGAACCGACGTATCCCGTGGCGATAATTTGATCATCGCGAACTATAAGAGAGCCAATTTTCACGCGATGACAAGTAGTCCTCGCGGCCACCTCTTTGGCAATGTTTAAATAGTATTTGTCTCTGCGGGGACGATGATTCATCTTTATTCCACCGTGATGCCCATTGAACGGGCAGTGCCTTCAATAATTTTCATTGCCGCGTTAATGTCATTGGCGTTGAGGTCTTCCATTTTTCGTTCGGCAATTTCTTTAATTTGGTCTTTCGTGACTTTGCCAACCTTTTTGGATAACGGCTTCCCTGATCCTTTTTCTACTCCGGCCGCCTTGCGAAGAAGGTCGGATGCCGGAGGAGTTTTTAATTTAAAGTCAAAACTTCTGTCTTCATAAACTGTAATCTCAACCGGAATAATGTCGTTTCCTTTGTCTCTCGTCGCCTCGTTAAATTTATTCACAAAATCGCCGATATTTATTCCGTGCTGTCCCAAAGCGGGTCCGACGGGTGGGGCGGGATTTGCTTTTCCCGCAGGTATCTGAAGTTTAATTATTGTCTTAATTGGTTTTGCCATTTTTTTATATTTTTTTAACTTGTAAAAAGTCCAATTCCACGGGCGTTTCCCGTCCAAACATTGAAACCAAAGCCTTGAGTTTTCCTCTCTCTTCGTCTATTTCACTGACCTTCCCTTCAAAATCTTTGAAAGCCCCTTCGCTGATGCGAACGGTATCGCCAATCTTAATGTCCACTTTGTATTTCGGCTCCGTAACCCCCATCCTCTCAAATAACCTATCTATTTCTTCTTTTTCCAAAGGAACCGGGGTGGTTCCGGAACCGACAAATCCGGCGACTCTCGGAGTGTTTCGCACCACATACCAACTCACATCTGTCACGACCATATCCACTAAAACATAGCCAGGATAAATTTTATCTTCCACCACCACGCGTTTTCCACCTTTAATCTGGATTTTTTTCTCCCGCGGAACGATAACATTAAAAATTTTATCATCCATTCCAAGAGATTCTATCCTCTGCTTCAAGTTACGCACAACAGCGTCTTCATAGCCTGAATAAGTGTGAATAGCGTACCAATTTCTTCCAATTTCTTCTTTTTGCTTTGCCATAAAATATAAAAACTTAAAATTAGAGAACAAAAGTTTTGAGCAGATAACTGAAAATCATATCAAAGAACGACAAAAATAAAGCCACAGCGATTGAAATACCGATGACAAGCAATGTAAAATTTATTATTTGCTTTTGTGAAGGCCAATTGACTTTCTTTAATTCAACCCTCGTTCCTTTAATATAATCCTTTAATTTGTTATACATATCTCTCTTAAAAAAGCCCCTTTCGGGTCTTTTTATTACTTATTATTCTATTTTATTTTATCTCGTGTGTCAAGTTGATTTGTAATGTGTACAGACATATGGCGGTTTTCGCCCCAAGCTCCCTGGTGAGATTTTTCGCCTTTTTTCGCGCATTCACGACAGCCTTGCTTCGCGAAGGCGCGAACAGAAAAACGCTCAAAAGGGAAAAAATTATTTTTTTGAATGGAATTTTATCAAACATATTCTTGCTAACAATTATACACGAACAGGGGTTTAAATCAAAAAGGGCCCGGAAAACTCGCGGACCCTTAACTTTTTTATTCTTTTTCTTTTTTTTGTCTTTCGCAGACCGAACTCAGTTCGGCCAGAAGCCTCCCTGAAAGGCTCCTGTATTCCGGCGATCCGGCCGGAATACCACCAAAAACCAGTGAGTTGAGGGGAACTTCCGTTCCCTTTGCCCGGTTCATCCAGGCGAGGGAGCCTATCCCCTCAACTATTCTTATTTTTTTTGCCTTCGTCCCGAGAGACTTGAAGTCATCGGGGCGAAAAGGGGAAATCAGACGTATTTTCCCCGCTCCCAGCCCGTCCCGGGACCTAAAAACATAAGTTCCCGGACGACCCTCCAAAAGAAGACTCAGTTCAATGCCCGGAAACCGGACAAAATCCTGAACCTCCTTTTCAATCATTTCTTTGTATTCTTCCTTTATTTTATCTTTTTCTTTTTTGGACATCCCCATTGAATGCCCTCCTTTTTAAAAAAATTTTAAAAGTTTGAACCGGAAACCGGTTCGTTTATATTTATATATGTTATTTTAAAGTGCCTTAACGCCTTGTCATTATAGTATAAAAAAAATAATTGTCAAGACAATTATTTTTTTTATACTATACTTTGAAAAATCCTATTTTCTGCCTTCCGCGATGGTCTGGGTTATGTTCGCGGGAACGACGGCGTAATGGTCAAATTCCATGGTATATGTCCCTCTGCCCTCCGTCATTGACCTCAACATTGTAACGTAGCCGAACATCTCGGAAAGCGGAACTTTGGCGTTTATCACCTTCAAGCCTCCACGTTCTCCCATTTCTTCAATTTGACCTCTTTTGGAGCTGAGGTTTCCTGTAATATCCCCGAAAAATTGTTCGGGCACGATAACTTCCACTTTCATAATAGGCTCCAAAATAACCGGCTTCGCCCTTTTGGCGGCATCCTGAAACGCCATTGAACCTGCGATTTTAAAGGCCGCCTCGGAAGAGTCAACTTCATGATAAGAACCGTCGTAAAGTTCAACAGAGAGATCCACCATCGGAAAACCGGCAACGACACCCCTTTCCATAGCTTCCTTAACACCTTTTTCAACGGCTGAAATAAACTCCGAAGGGATAATTCCTCCTTTAATGGAGTTAATGAATTCAAAATCCTCACCCCTCTCTCTCGGTTTAAGCCTTAATTTGACATGGCCGTATTGTCCGCGACCTCCTGACTGGCGAATATATTTTCCTTCCGCGCTGGCATCGGCGGTAATCGTTTCTTTGTAAGCGACTTGCGGCTTTCCGATATTCGCCTCAACTTTGAATTCGCGTTTCATCCTGTCAACCAAAACATCCAGGTGTAATTCTCCCATTCCTGAAATAATCGTTTCTAATGTGTCTGGGTCGGATTCAATTCTAAAGGTTGGGTCCTCATCCGAAAGGCGGTGCAAAGCGATGCCCATTTTTTCCTGGTCGGCTTTCGTCTTAGGCTCAATGCGCAAAGAAACAACCGGCTCGGGAAAGTCTATTTTTTCCAAAAGGACAGGGCGATCAAGAGAGCAGAGAGTATCTCCTGTGCGAGTGTCTTTAAGCCCAACAATAGCGGCGATTTCTCCGGCATAAACCTCTTTAATGTCTTCCCTATCATTGGCGTGCATCCTTAAAATTCTTCCAACCCTTTCCTTTTTTTCATTGCTCGCGTTCAGAACGTAAGAGCCCGCCTCAAGCGTTCCCGAATAAACGCGAAAATATGTCAATTGACCGACAAAAGGGTCTGTCTGAAGCTTGAAGGCGATAGCGGCAAAAGGCTCTTCGTCACTCGCTTCAATTTTAATCTCGGCGTCAGTTTCCGGATCGTGACCTATGGTGGGGGAAACTTCCACAGGGTTTGGGAGGTAATCAATGACAGCGTCAAGAACCAACTGAACGCCTTTATTCTTCAGCGCCGAACCGCAAAAAACCGGGACCAGTTCATAGGCGATAGTCGCTTTTCTTAAAACTCTTTTTAAATCATCAATGGAAATTTCCTTGCCCTCAAGATAATCATTCATCAATTTGTCGTCCTGCTCCACAATTTTTTCAATCAAAACTTTGCGAAGCCTTTCCGCTTCTTCCTTCATACCCTCTGGGATTTCCTCCTGATTGACTTCTTCCCCGAGTTTTCCTCCAAATCTGTAAGCTTTTTGAATTAATAAGTCAACGACACCGTCATGCTCGCCTTCAAGCCCTATCGGTATTTGCATTCTCACGGCATTCGGCGTAAGCCTGTCCAAAATTGAAGCGAAACTCTTTTCAAAATTGGCGCCCATACGGTCCAACTTGTTTATAAAACAAACCCTCGGAATATTATATTTATCCGCCTGCCGCCAAACTGTCTCCGATTGAGGCTCCACACCCGCGACACCGTCAAAAACAACGACGGCACCGTCCAAGACACGCAAAGAACGCTCAACCTCAACGGTAAAATCAACATGGCCCGGAGTGTCAATAATGTTTATGCGATGTTCAAACTCTTTCTCTCCTTTTTTATAAGTCGGAGTCCAAAAACAAGTGGTTGCGGCGGAAGTTATGGTTATTCCCCTTTCTCTTTCTTGTTCCATCCAGTCCATAGTGGCCGCGCCCTCGTGAACTTCCCCTATTTTGTGCGAAACACCCGTATAAAAAAGCACCCGTTCTGTAACAGTTGTCTTTCCCGCGTCTATGTGAGCGACAATACCAATGTCGCGAATTTTCTCCAATGGATATTTTCTCATATTGTTTTAATTTTTGGGGCGAAAACAAAAGAAAAGAATCGCGGATATCAGAAATGGAAGAGAGCGATTCTTAAAATTTAATCTCGGAAGCCTTTGTTTTTTAAATTATTACCAACTGAAATGAGCGAATGCCATATTTGCCTCCGCCATTTTCTGCACATTTTCTTTCTTTTTAACGGCCGTTCCCTCATTCTTGGACGCGGCAAGCAACTCCTCAGAAAGACGGCTTATCATATCCGATCCTTTTTTCGCCCGCGCGGCCTGCAATATCCACCTTGCCGCCAAGGCAAACTTTCTTTCCGGCCTTACCTCCCTTGGAACCTGGTAATTGGCGCCTCCTATTCTTCTGGAACGGACTTCCATGCGGGGAGAGGTGTTTTTAATCGCCTCTTCAAAAACATCAAGGGCGTTTTCCGCCTTTGCTATTTTTTTAATATTCTCTAGTGTGCTATAAACTATCTTTTTGGCAGTCGTTTTTTTTCCATCTTTCATTACATGATTGATGAATTTCTCAATATCAACAGAACCGTAGATTGAATCCGGTTTTACGATTATTTTCTTTTTTATTTTTTTTCTCATCTCCTTTTTTAAAATTTATCGGTTAGAATTATTGTTTTATTTGGGTTTCTTCGCCCCATACTTACTTCTTTTTTGTTTGCGCCCCTCCACTCCCGCCGTGTCCAATACGCCACGGACAATATGATAACGGACACCCGGGAGGTCTTTCACTCTTCCTCCTCTGAGCAAAACAACAGAATGCTCTTGAAGATTATGTCCCATGCCCGGAATATAAGCTGTAACCTCAAATCCGTTGGTAAGGCGAACTCTCGCGACTTTTCTCAAAGCGGAATTAGGTTTCTTCGGCGTCTGTGTAAGAACCTTAACGCACACTCCTCTCTTAAACGGAGAAGGATAAAAAACCGGCTTATTTCTTTTACTGTTAAAGCCACGCTGAAGCGCCACCGCTTTTGATTTTTTCTTGGCCTTTTTTCTTGGCCTTTTTACCAGTTGATTGATTGTCGGCATAATAAAATTGCAACCAATATTGCAATATCAATACTGTATCAGAAAGCAAAAATAAGGTCAACCCCGCGGACGCCCAAATTTCGGAGAGTTTTCAAAAAAATGTTTTTTCAAGTCAGGTTAGTATTCCTTATCCGTGACATCCTCTCCGGAAACTTATCCTCCCCAAAAAATACAGAGGGACCTTTACCTGAATCAATAACGCTTTTCCCGAGGTTGCGCTTAAAAAGACACGCCGGTCAGTAATCTAAAAATTAGCAAAATAAGAGGAAAAATCAAATCAAGAAAGAAAAAGATAAATATAAGAATAATAAAAAAACCGTAGCGTTCAAGAAATTCCTCAATATGTCTCCATTGGTAGGGGAAAAAGGCGAAAAGAACCTTTGAACCGTCTAATGGAGGAATTGGAATGAGGTTAAAAATACCAAGAATTATATTGATGAAAACAATCATAATGGAAATTTTTATAAAAGGAGCGGACATTAATCCGTAAAGAGAACCTAAACGTATGAGGATTCCGAAAAAAATCGCGACAATAAAATTGGCCACCGGACCGGCGGCGCCGACCATAGCCGGACCCCACTTTTGATTTTTCAGATTATAAGGATTGTAAGGAACTGGTTTCGCCCATCCAAAAATAATTCCACCTAATAAATAAGTGATTATGGGAACCACGAAAGAGCCGAAAAAATCAAGATGTTTAACGGGATTCAAAGTGAGCCGTCCGGCATACTTGGCGGTCGGGTCACCCAGGGCGTTCGCCATATAGCCGTGAGAAACCTCGTGAATGACCACGGACATTATCAAGACGGCTATGGCAAAAATGAAATCAACTTCTTGCATAATTATTTTTTTTAGGATAACATATATTGCATGGCAAAGGAATGTTTTATATGCAAAAAGGGAACCATAGTGGCGGGAGGATACAGTAATCGGATAAGAGCCGAGAAATTCAATCCCACCGGAAAGAAACGTAAATACCCAAATCTGCAATGGGCGACTTTTGCCGATGGCAAAAGGGAAAAAATCTGCACATCTTGCCTTAAAAAAGGAAAAAACTTAAACTTAACGGTCAAAAAGAAAAAATAAATCAATGGACCAACTTTTCGCTCAACACCACTGGTTAATAGGGGTATTATGGCTTGCCATGATAGTTTGGCTTTTGCCTTGGAAAGGAGTCGCCCTTTGGAAAGCGGCGCGCAATCATCATTTAAAATGGTTTATCGCCATTTTGATTTTGAACACTTTCGCGATTCTTGATATTTTCTATATATTCGTTATAGCGAGAAAGGCGGAAAAGAAAGAAATTTCAAGCGAAAACTCAAACGAAGAGGAATCATCAATTTAATGAAATGACGAAGGGATGGCTTGAGCTCATCGGTCTCGGGCCGATGAGCGATGAAACATGTATTATGTTTACATTCTTAAAAGCCCAAAAAAAATGGTAAATTATATAAAGGATTTACTAAAGATTTAAAAAAGAGGATAAAAGAACATAATTCAGGAAATTCTGTTCTTACAAAAAATAATGCTCCACGGAAAATTGCTTACTATGAAGCGTTTTTGTCAGAAAAAGATGCAAGGCGAGAAGAAGCATTCTTAAAATCAGGAGAGGGTAAAACACCTTTTGTAAGAAAAATAAAATATTGGAGGGATGGCTGAGTGGCCGAAGGCGACGGTCTTGAAAACCGTTAGGGGTGTAAGCTCCTCGTGGGTTCGAATCCCACTCCCTCCGCAGTGAGTCCGCCGTGGCGGGCGAACAAGGAGGGAAGAAAGCCAACTGCTTGGCTTTCGTGTGGATTCGAAGGGTTTTGAGATATTGAGCGGAGCGAAATCGAAAAACCCCGGCCCGCAGGGGAATCCCACTCCCTCCGCCAATTTACAATTTCAGCATTTTGGTTGAAATTCTAACCTTTTTTGAACAAAACCCCGACTAATCACGCGCCGAGTGCGTGGTGGCTCTGAACTTAATCTTACGCGCGGAGCGCGTGGTAATTCAATCGGTGCGTTTCCACTCGCCTCCGCGGAGTTTATCCCGCACGCTTGCGTTGCGGGGCTACGGCGAATCAAAACAGAAATTTTTTCAATACATTTTTTTAATTTTTTTCGTCCCCATTTTTTTCTTTCACCCACGGGGTACAGGTAATAGGATTTGAAAAATTTTCTGTTTCCGCTTTCCTCTTAATCAGAGGAAAGCGGAAACGCTCTAATTCTAATCGCAAAAGGGCAAACCTGCCTGCCAGCAGGCAGGTTTGCCCTTTTGCTTTTCGGGCTTCGCCCGATTTTTTTCGGCGGGGTTAAAATTCTGCACAAGTTCACTAACATATGGCACTCTTCTAAAAAGAAGAGAAATGAGACAATTTAATAAATTCAAAGGAACAAAGGGGTTTTTGAGTTTGTATGA
>VAOY01001513.1_pt1 | contig 54358 bp, 54 predicted proteins | sample 3393881 | NCBI WGS metagenome assembly VAOY01 (sample SAMN08290430, study PRJNA428436) | hydrothermal vent metagenome | isolation source: Deep-sea hydrothermal vent chimney | place: Indian Ocean: Southwest Indian Ridge
GAATTATGCTGATAATTCACGCAAACTACCATATTTTCGGTGTCTTTTTAAATGATTTAACCGATGGGCTTACGGTGTCATTTTAGATGATTTGATGCGCCGGTATTGCCAATATTTAAATTTTGATATATACTAACAAACATGCAATTAAGAGCAGAAGAAAGAAAAATTTTTGGAAAAAAATTGAAACTGTCCAGAAAAGAGGGGAAACTCCCGGCTATTCTGTATGGCGCGAAAGCAGGGAACAGACCTTTGTTCGTGAATTTGAAAGATTTTACTAAGACATGGAAAGAAGTGGGAGAGTCAACAATCGTTGATTTGAAAGAGGGCGAGAAAAAGTTCAATGTTCTCATTCACGAAGTTGAAATTGACCCGATTAAAAATGAACCGATTCATGTTGATTTTTTGGCGGTGCGAATGGATGAATTGATTTCGGCGCCCACCCCGTTGGTTTTTGAGGGAGAAGCTCCGGCCGTAAAATCTTTGGGTGGCGTTCTCGTTAAAGTTATGCACGAAGTTGAGGTTGAGGCTCTTCCGGCCGACCTGCCCCATGAATTGAAAGTTGATATATCAAAGCTGGGGACATTTGAAGATAGAATCACATTGGGCGATGTTATCCTTCCAAAAGGGGTAAGCATTGCCGCCGGACACGATGAAGTTATCGCTTTGGTTGAACCTCCGCGAGAAGAGGAAGGTGAAGGGGAGGCAGTTTCAACCATTGAAGATATTGAAGTGGAAAAGAAAGGAAAGCAGCCGGATGAAGAGGCTGCGGAGGGTGGGACGAAAGAATAACCCATTTTCAATCTCGGAGTTTGATTTCCCAAATGTTTAGGTTTTTAAACATTGAAAAATTAGGACATTACTCGCGAAAACGCAAAATTAAGAATTATCAAGTCTTAAAGTGGTTTTTTGTCGCCTTTCTTATTGTTTTCTTTCTTTTCGGACGCGGTTTTTTAAGCGCTCCCAAAGTTGCTCGGGCTCAAACAGAATGCGGTTCGCAAGAAGAATGCGAGTTGGAGTTGAGAAAAATAGAGAAGCAGATGGATGAATTATCCGGGAAAATAAGCGGATATGTGATGATGTCATCAACTCTTGAAAGAGACCTTTCAATTCTTGACGCTAAAAAAGAAAAAGTTCAGCTTGGTATTCGCGCGAGAAATTTAAGCATTCAGAGACTGTCGCGGGGTATTGTCGGCAGGTCCGAGACGATAGACGGGCTTATGGATAAAATAGAGAAGCAGAAAATGTCACTGGGGGAGTTGATAAGAAAGACAAACGAATTGGATTCCGCCTCTTTGGCAGAGATTATCCTCGGGTATGAAAAAATATCCGATTTTTTCGTTAACACCGATTCCTTTGAGTCAATTCACAGGGCAATGCAGATATCTTTCAGAAAAATAACGGATTCAAAACAAAAAACAGAGGAAGAAAAAAGCGCCCTTGAAAACCAAAAATTGGAAGAACTGCAGTTAAGGGCGATACAAAGCCTTGAAAAAAAGAATTTGGAGAATGTGGAGGGAAAAAAGAAAAGTATTTTAAAAATCACCAAAGGAAAGGAGGTGGCTTATCAAAAGTTACTGGTAAAAACGAAAAAAACCGCGGCTGAAATACGAAGCAGAATATTTCGCCTCTTCGGCGGAGGGGAGTTGTCCTTCGGGGCGGCGGTCAAAATAGCTCAAATCGCGGAAAAAGCGAGCGGAATGCGCGCCGCCTTTATTCTTGCCATTTTGGCGCAGGAATCGGCGATTGACGGCGTTATCGGTCGTAATCTGGGAAGGTGTTTTTATAATAAACCCAGCCGAAACAAAAGCGGAACCGTGATGAGCAACAGGCAAAAACCTTCCTTTTTGGCGATAATGAAAGAACTCGGGCGCGACCCGAATTCAACGTATGTTTCTTGCCCGATTGTGTCCGACGGGTCTTATGGAGGGGCGATGGGTCCGGCGCAATTTATGCCGACGACATGGTGGGACATCAAAGCGCAAACTGGGTATAAAAGACGCATCTCAAAGATAACAGGGCATAATCCGCCTTCTCCTTTTAATAATTCCGATGCCTTCGTGGGAACATCCCTCTATTTGAAGGACGCCTATAATTCAAGATCGTGCCGCAATTACGCTGAAAAAAACAAACACATTTCTCCTAAACGAGTTCTTCAAGAGCGATGCGCGGCCGCTAAATATTACGCCGGAGGAAATTGGTATTCTTTCCGTTGGGCATATGGAGAGCCGGTGGTTGAGCGCGCCAGAAAATACCAGAAGGATATAGACACCTTAAGCAGGTAATTTTATAATTTTCAATTTCCAATTTTCAAACAGTTTTAAGATTTGAAAATTTGATTCAGAAAGAATTTCTTAATTGTTGATTTGAGAAATTTTTTTGATGACTTGTTCCAGGTCTCCCGCCATTATTTTATCAATATTGTGCCACGATTTTTTTATTCGGTGATCGGTAATTCTGTTTTGAGGGAAATTATAAGTCCTGATTTTCTCTGATCTGTCTTGTGTGCCGATTTGATCCCTTCGCTCTTTCGCAATTTCACCGGCTTTTTGTTTTCTCGCCATTTCGCCTATTTTGGCGCTTAAAATACTCAATGCTTTTTCTCTATTTTTTTGTTGAGATCGTTGCTGTTCGGAACGCACCACCACTCCGGTCGGTTTGTGCAGTATTCTTACTGCCGTTTCAACTTTGTTGACATTTTGTCCGCCGGCTCCTCCGGAGCGGGAAAAAGTTATTTCAAGGTCGTCCGGTCTGATTTCTATTTTTTCTTCCAGATTCTCGGCGAGGACGGCGACGGACGCGGTTGAAGTGTGAACTCTTCCAGATTTTTCCGTTGTCGGAATTCTTTGAACCCTGTGAACTCCACTTTCGTTTTTCAATTTTTCATACACGCCTTCGCCTTTTATTTCAAAAACAACTTCCTTGTATCCTCCCGCTTCGCTTTTTGATTCGCTTATAAGACTAGTCTTCCAATTTTGTTTCGTAGCGTATTTCGTGTACATCTCAAAAAGATCCATGGCAAAAAGGGAAGCTTCTCTGCCTCCCGCTCCAGCACGTATTTCCATAATAATGGTTTTAGGTTCCATAATGCTCAAAAATCAAAAATTCCGATAGTGAAACCGGAAACAAATTCAAAGCCTTTAACAGTTGGTCTCCGTTTCGGTATCCGAATTTATTTCCCGGCTTTTTTGCGGCGAGCCTTGAATTTTTCCACTCTTCCGGCGGTGTCTATCACTTTTTTCTTTCCCGTGAAGAAGGGGTGACAGGCGCTACAAATTTCCACCTCGGTTTTTTCTTTGGTGGATCCGGCTTTTATTTCGTTTCCGCAGGCACATTTTATAACCGCGCCACTATGGTATTTGGGATGTGTATCCGTTTTCATATTGCGTATAATATCATTAAGCTTTTAATTTTGCAACTTTTTATGCCGAAGCGTGCTCATAAATTAAAAACCTTGAAGCGGAAAAATAAAGTTATCCACATTGTCACTTCAAACTTTGAGGTTTTTATAATATAATTAAGACAATGAAAACGAATATAAAAGTACTGATTTTTTCTTTATTTATTTTGGTTGCGAGCGCTTTTGTTCCGGCACAACCTATGGTTATGGCGGCCTCGCAGCAGGTTTTGGGTTGGGCATGGTCCGAAAATATCGGCTGGCTTCAATTTGAGCCGGTATTCGGCGGTGTTTTTGCTGACGATACGACAGGTAATCTTTCCGGATACGCTTGGTCAGAAAATGTCGGTTGGGTCAGTTTTGAACCGTCCGATTTGGCGGGCTGTCCGTCCGGAAATTGTGTCGCTAATCTGGATATGACAACCGGCGCTTTGAGTGGGTGGATGAAGGCGATTTCCGCAAATAATCCCAATTGGGGCGGTTGGATAAGTTTGAGGGGTGTCAGTCCGGATTACGGAGTTGATATGAGCACGGACACCGGCGATTTTTCCGGTTGGGCATGGGGCTCGGATGTAGTGGGCTGGCTTTCTTTTAGCGGAGTTGCGGACAGTGGCGACGCGTATAAAGTTTATTGTCCTGGATGTGTCGGTCTTCCGACCGGTCCGAGTCTCGCCGTCTCTTTATCAGCCAATCCTTCTTCAGGACCGGCTCCTTTATCCTCTACGCTTACCGCCACTGTGACGGGAGCCGCCACGGGGGACATTCTCTATAAATTTGACTGTCAAAATGACGGGACATATGAGTATAGTTTTACCAGTTCAAATGTGATAGAAAGCAGGTCTTGCGATTATGCGGTAGACGGTTCTTACACAGCCAAGGTTTATGCGGAAAGAGAAGGATTGAATGACAGCGCGCTCGTTTCTATTTCCGTCGGAAGCGGAAAAACTTCTCCTTACTACGACCTTTCTCTTACAGGAGTTCTTTACGCCACAATAATTAAAAACTCTGGTCCTGTTAACTCCAACGGAACGGCGTCAATTACCGTTCAAGCGAGTAATTTCTCGGGAGCTGTCAAATTGACCTCAAACATAGATTCCATCTCTGAGCTAGCGGGAGCCTCAGTTGTTTTCAGCGACAACCTTTTAAGCCCCACCGCCACGGGATATGAATCGTCTGGAATCACCATACAAAATATACCGGAAACGACACCAGCGGGACTGTATGACATTACTATTTACGGCAACGATGTCGGATCGGCATTGGGGGAGAGGAGCGCTACGCTTCGGTTGAACATTGAATCTCTTTCTCCAAAATGGAAAGAATTCTAAGACGAAGATTATTTTTCCGCCTTGCCGAATAAAAAAACAGACTGATTCGCCCGACTCTCTTAATTAGGGAGTGAGTGAGATTGATTTTTACCCCACTTTTTGAGATATAAGCTTTAAGGGTTAGGGGGTTGATTTTAAAAAAAGAGTTTGCTAAACTTCTAAACAATGACTAATTTAAATTTAAGCGATAATTCGCTTCAACAAAATGAAGCGGTTGGAGGGTCGGGTTTTATTGAAGAAATGTTTAAGGCAGGAGTTCATTTTGGCTATTCTCGTTCTTCAAGAAATCCAAAGATGAAAAATTTCATTTTCTGGCTGAGAAACAATGTTGAGCTTTTTAATCTTGAGAAGACAAAAGAAAAACTTGATGAAGCGAAAGATTTTCTCAGGGCTCTCGGGTCGGAGAAAAAAACAATCCTTTTTGTCGGGACAAAAGCCGTAGCGGCTGAGATATTGAAAAAATACTCCGGAGAGATTGGTATGCCTTATGTTACGGAACGATGGATTGGGGGAACATTGACGAATTTTAACGAAATCAAAAAAAGACGAGACCATATGGAAGATTTGACCCAAAAAAAGGAATCCGGAGAGTTGGCAAAATATACAAAAAAAGAACAATTGCAGGTTAAAAAGAAAATAGCCCGTTTGAGCCTCTTTTTTTCAGGGTTATTGAATTTAAGAAAATTGCCATCCGCCTTAATCGTTGTAGACACCAAAGAAGAAAAGAACGCCGTGGCGGAAGCGAAAAAAATAGGAATTCCGATAGTCGGCATTATGAACAGCGATTGCAACCCTGAGGACGCCGGCTATGCCATTCCGGCGAATGATAATTCTAAATCAAGCATTGAATTTTTATTAAAAGAATTAACCGAAGCCTACAAAAAAGGTTTAAGTGAAGCGGAGAAAAAAGCCGTTGAAGCGGAGAAGGTAACTGAAGAAGAAAAGAAGAAAGAAGAAGCCGCAAAGGATGGCGACAAATAACTTAAAATTGTTTTTGTAAGCTTACTTATTGAATATGTTGGATAAAATAAAAGAATTGCGCGAAAAAACCGATGTTTCGGTAATGGTCTGTCAAAAAGCCTTGGAAGAAGCCGAGGGAGATATGGAAAAAGCGATGCAGATTTTACGCAAAGAGGGGGTTAAGGTCGCTGAAAAGAAATCTTCGCGTTCCTTGAACGCTGGCATTGTTGAGGCATATATTCATTCCACGAAACAAGTGGGAGTGTTGCTTGAAATCAGGTGCGAAACGGATTTTGTTTCCAAAAATGAAGGTTTCCAAAGATTTGCTCACGACATAGCGATGCACATCGCCGCTGCGGATCCCCTTTATGTTTCTCCCGAAGATGTTCCCGAAAGTTCAAAAGAAGAGATTAAAAAAATATTTGAAGAAGAAATTTCCAAAATTGACAAACCCCTGGAGATAAAAGAAAAAATATTGGAAGGGAAAATGGGAACCTATATCAAAGAAAGAACTCTTTTGGAACAGTCCTATGTCAAAAACCAAGACATTACGGTTGGCGATTTTATCAGAGAAGGCGTGCAAAAATTCGGAGAGAATATCAGTGTGGCGCACTTCTCCCGTTACAGTATTTCTTAAGCTTTTATGCGATATTTCATTTTTGCGGCAATTATTTCCGCGGGGACGATGATTTTTTTGTTTTGTCGCCGTTTGTCGGAAGTCCGTGCCATTCCCGAAGAAGTTTTTTTACGGAGATTTGAATTGGAAGAAAAAAGTTTTTCTAGTTTATATCGTTTTTTAGCGATACCGACCATCGCTTTTTTCAACAGAAACATAGTTCCAGTTTTAGACTTTTTAAGGGCGAAAATGATTGGCAAAACAAGAAAAATCGCGGTTAGGCTCGGAAAGGCTCTTTTACGGTTTGACAATTATCTTTACGGAAGAAATCAAATCAATTTAAACGGAAGAAAATCAGAATACTGGGATGAAGTGAGCGATTTTAAAAAAGATTCGCGAGAAGAAAGAAAGTAGGGTCGGGTTGCGGGCAAGCAGTATCGGCGATATTTGTTTTTTTGAAGGGAATTGAATATATGGGTGTTTCGCACAAGCGCGCGTTTTGAGTTGACGGCAGAAAAACTATAAATTGTTGATGTTTCATAATTTTGCCACCTTAGCTCAACGGCAGAGCAACGGTTTTGTAAACCGTAGGTTCCCAGTTCAAATCTGGGAGGTGGCTCCAAATTAAAACTATTTTTATTGACTTTGAATTTGCTTTCCCTTATCTTTAAGAGAGGAAAAAGAAGCCCTTTTACATATACACAAAAAAAACGCAAATAAAAAACAAAAAAGGAGGATTAAATGAAGAAAAGAACAGTTTTTGCGCTTGTGGTAGTATTTCTCTTTCTCTTTCTGCCTTCTTGCGCAACCATCGCGCAAAGATATACACTGAGGGAATCCGTGCCGAGGGTGGCGCGGGAAAGTTTAAAATCTGTGGTCATGATTGATCTGACCTCAGAAATTAAGGCAGACGATAAAAAGACCGTGATCTCAGAAGAGTTCACGGCAACCGGATTTTTCATAGAGTACCAAGGGAGGAAGTATGTCCTCTCAGCAGGACATTTGGCGGCAGAAGACCCCTCAGGAGTTTTTTCCGCTGAGACAGTTGACGGAAAAAAGTTCTCGTTGAAACTCCTGTATTACAAAGGGGGTTTTGATGGAGATTTTGCTTTATTTTCATTTAATTCCGGCGGGAATATTTCCGTTGTCCCTCTAGGGTTCGGCGATACGCCGGAGAGGGGAGAGTGGGTAATTGCTGTGGGAGCTCCCTTCGGAGTGTTCCCAGTTTTCACCATGGGGCTGTCTTCAGGACTGTACAACCTGGGAGACGGTTTTACTTACATCCTGCATTCCGCGGAAATAAACCCGGGAAACTCAGGAGGCCCTCTTTTGAATTTAAAGGGGGAGCTCGTGGGAATGAATGTAAAGAGTCTGGAGGGCACGGCAATCAGTTTGGCTGTGCCGGTGGAAAATATAGAAAAGTATTTGAAAGAGGCGGTGGAATCATTCGCCGCGAAAAAATAAGAGATAAGCGTTTTTGAACACAATGCCCCTGTCCGGTTTTTGTTTCCGGCAGGGGTTTTTTTTGTTATAATCATCCCATGCTTTCTTTATGGCAATCTTATTTCAAAAGCGGAAATTTTCATCACGCTTATTTGTTGGTGGGCGATTTGAACACCGCGAGAGAGGCGGCGTTGGACGCGGCGAGTTTTATTTTGGATTATCCTCGCGCCGAACTTTCCCGACATCCTGACTATCATCATCAAAAAAATGAATCATTGGGCATTAAAGACAGTCAAGACTTGAAAAACAAAAGCTCCATGACTCCGCTTTTGGGCGATAAAAAAGTTTTTATCCTTGAGTTGTCTTCTTTGACACTGGAGGCCGCAAACGCATTACTTAAACTTTTTGAAAATCCTCCCGGAAAAACTTATTTTTTTGTCGTAAGCCCGTCCGCGGACATTATTATTCCAACTTTGCGTTCCCGGCTGACCGTTATTGAGTTCAATAAGGAATCAGAAGAGAATGTTTTTTGCTCGGATTTTTTAAAGGCTACACCGGATAAGAGAATGCGGATGATTAAAAAAATAGAAAAGGATAAAAACGATGCAATGGAATTTCTAAACGGGCTTGAAAGGGTAATTGAAAATAGCATTTACCAAAATGATAGAAAGTTGGGTTTTCAAGAACGCCTTTCAGCTTTGGAGGGACTAATCTCGGCGCGAGAGTTTTTTTTGATTCGCTCCCCGAATGTAAAAATGATTCTGGAACATCTTGCCTTGACACTGCCTAAAATGCTATAATAATGAGCATAAATATTATGTCTTACAATTTTTCACAAATCAAAAAAGAGGCGGAGGAAGTTGAGGAATGGCTCAAAAAAGAATGTTCCGTTTTGCGGACGGGAAGAGCGACACCGGCATTGGTTGAGAATTTGCTCATTGAGTCTTATGGCGCCAGAACGCCGTTGAAACATATCGCCGCCATTGGCATTGAGGACGCGAAGACTATCCGTATTTCTCCTTGGGACAGCTCATCGCTTAAGGATATTGAAAAGGCCATTTCTTCTTCAAATCTTGGTGTTCAACCCATTGCCGACAAAGATTCCATTCGCGTTCGTCTTCCTGATTTAACCGAGGAACGCAGGCTTTCTCTCAAAAAAATATTGTATGAAAAACTGGAAGAGGCGAAAGTTTCTCTCAAATTAAAGCGAGACGAAGTTTGGAAGGATATTCAAGAAAAACAAAGGGAATCGGAAATAACAGAGGATGAGAAATACCGATATAAGGATGATTTGCAGAAAATTATTGATGAAACGGTTGAAAGATTGGAAGAAACAGCCAAGAGGAAAGATGAAGAAATTAAAAACTAGAATCGGAGTTTGAGATTGCCGAACTTTTTTCATTAATGTCTATAATTATATTTTTAGCGGCTTTGGCTCTTTTGATATTGTCCCATGAATTCGGGCATTTTATTGTTGCCAAAAAAAGCGGTATGCAAGTGGACGAATTCGGTTTGGGTTTCCCGCCGAGACTTTTTAAGTTTAAAAAAGGAGAAACTGTTTACAGTTTTAATCTTATTCCTCTTGGAGGGTTTGTAAAAATACGCGGAGAAGACGGCGCGGGGAAAGAAGACCCTCGCAGTTTTTCGTCAAAGTCTGTCAGTGTCCGCTCCGCCGTTATTGTCGCAGGAGTGCTGTTTAATTTGTTGGCGGCGTGGTTTCTTCTCTCCGGAGGTTTTCTAATCGGGATGCCGGCGGATGCTAATTCCGTTCCGGCGGGAGCGGCAATAAATAAAGCCGAGGTTATGATTATCCAGGTTCAACAGGGGACCCCCGCCAAGGAAGCGGGGCTCAAAGCGGGGGACAAACTGATTGATTTTTCTTCCGTTGAGGCCGTTCAAGAATTTATCGCCGAAAATAAGGGGAAAGAGATTGAAATAAAATATGAACGAAACGGAAAGATTGCTTCTGTCAGCCTTGTTCCGGACATAAACCCGGCTGCCGGAAAAGGTTCCTTGGGAATTGCGATGGACAAAGTTGTTTTAGTCAGTCTCCCGTTTTTCAAGGCTTTATGGGAAGGAGCAAAAATGACGTATAATCTCACAATTACCGTGGCAGTGTCCATTTTTTACTTTATCGTTGACGCCTTCAAGGGTGTGGCAGGCTTCGGACAGATATTGGGTCCCGTAGGAATAGCCGGAGTTACCGGCTCGGCGGCCAAGCTTGGTTTTGGATATCTTCTGAGCTTTATCGCGATGCTGTCGGTAAATCTTGCCATAATTAATATGATTCCTTTTCCGGGGCTTGATGGAGGCAGGCTGGTTTTTTTGGCGGTTGAAAAAATAAAAGGTTCCCCAATTAATCCCAAATTCAGCAATGTCGCGAACGGAGTAGGGCTTCTCATTCTGTTTCTTCTGATGATTGCCATAACATACAAAGATATAATGCGGTTGATATAAAAAAACGAGGCACTGCTTTTTGGCAATACCTCAATTCATTGGGATTTATTTTATCATTTTGTATGCAAAATGAATCCCAACTATCACTACGACAACTCCAGCGTAAATCATCAACGACATACTAAACGGGTCCATTTTCTTCACTCACCTCCTTTTTCTGAGAGAAACCATCTTCTTAAATAATACATTGATAAAACTTATAAGTCAATCCAATTTACCATAAATGTCACCTCATAAGGTTAACGTACAACTTTTTGACTTGAGGGGTATTTTGGGATAAAATGTAAACAATATGTTTCAATCCAAACTGTTTACAAAAACCCGCAAGGAAGCACCGAAGGATGAAGTGGCGAAGAACGCCCGACTCTTGGTTCGCGCCGGTTTTGTCCACAAAGAGATGGCGGGTGTTTATTCTTATCTGCCTCTCGGGCTCAGGGTTTTGCGAAATCTTGAAAACATCATAAGAGAAGAAATGAACAAAGTCGGCGGACAGGAAATTTCCATGACCGCCCTTCAAGCAAAGGAAATATGGGAAAAAACAAACAGGTGGGACGACAGAGTGGTGGACAATTGGTTTAAAACAAAACTCAAAAACGGAACGGAACTCGGGCTTGGATTCACTCACGAAGAGCCGATAGCGCGGATAATGTCACAATTCGTTTCCTCATACAAAGACCTTCCTTTCTGCGCATATCAGTTTCAAGTTAAATTCAGGAACGAGGCGCGCGCCAAATCTGGAATAATGCGAGGCAGAGAGTTTTTGATGAAAGATCTTTACTCTTTTTCAAAAGATGAAGCGGAACACAATCTTTTTTACGAAAAAATGAAAGGCGTTTACGCGGAGATTTTCAACAGAATCGGGATAGGGGACAAAACTTACTTAACCATTTCTTCCGGAGGAACTTTTTCAAAATATTCTTACGAGTTTCAAACGCTTACTGATGCGGGAGAAGACATTGTCCTTTATGACGAGGAAAAGAAACTTGCCATAAATAAGGATGATTATTCTGAGGATATTTTTTCCGATTTTAATTTAAACAAAAACGATTTTGATTTTAAAGAGGCGAAATCTTCGGAAATCGGAGATATTTATTCACTCGGTTACAAGTATTCGGAAGCCTTGGGCTTAAATTATCGCGATGAGAAAGGCGAGGAACACCCAGTTTATATGGGTTCTTACGGGATAGGCATTCCAAGATTGATGGGCACGATAGTGGAAGTTTTTTCCGACGAAAAGGGCATTGTTTGGCCGGAATCGGTTGCTCCGTTCAGGGTTCATTTGCTGAGATTGGGCAATAGCTCGGAAATCGCGGATTATAGCGATGATATCCATATCCGTTTACAAAATGCCGGAATAGATGTATTGTATGATGAAAGGGGGGATGTGAGTGCCGGAGAAAAGTTTGCTGATTCGGACTTAATGGGTATCCCATGGAGAGTGGTCGTAAGCGCGAAAACGCTCGCGGCTGGAAAGTTGGAATTGAAATACAGAAAAACAGGAGAAGTAAAAATGATAAATAAAGAAGACTTATTAAATTATGTTAAATAGATTTTACAATTTATTTTCAAATGATATAGGAATTGATCTTGGAACGGCCAATACGCTTGTTTATGTTCGCGGGCATGGAATTGTAATCAACGAGCCCTCAGTGGTGGCAATCAACCAGAAAACAGGGAGATTGGTGGCCGTGGGAAGCGAAGCGAAGCGAATGGTGGGCAGAACTCCCGGGCATATTACCGCTATCAGACCCCTTGTTGACGGTGTTATTTCAGATTTTGAAATAACGGAAGAGATGCTCGCTTACTTCATTAAAAAAGTTCATAAGGACAGATTCAAATTTTTTGCCAGACCGAGAGTTGTGGTTGGGGTTCCGTCCGGAATAACCAATGTTGAAATTCGTGCCGTGCGGGACGCCGCGAAAAATGCCGGAGCACGCGAGGTTTATATTGTTGAGGAGCCTATGTCCGCCGCGATTGGTTCTCGCCTTCCCGTTCAAGATCCGGTGGGGAATATGATTGTTGACATAGGAGGAGGGACGACGGACATAGCAGTCATCTCTTTGGGAGGTGTTGTCGCTTCAAAAAATATGCGAATTGCCGGGGACAGGCTCAATGCCGACATAATAAAATACGCAAGAGATGAATTTAAAATTTTATTGGGAGAGAAGACGGCTGAGGACGTCAAAATAACTATCGGTTCCGTGAAGGAAGGGGGCGACGGCGCGGAGGCGACCATTCGTGGCAGAGACCTCGTAACCGGTTTGCCGAGAGAAGTTGTCGTTACTGATTCTGATATAAGAGAGGCAATCATTGATTCGGTCCGCACTTTGGTCAAAGCCACGAAAGAAGTTATAGAGATAACTCCTCCCGAACTTGTTTCTGATATTATGCACAGGGGAATTGTCATGGTTGGCGGGGGCTCTTTCTTGAAAGGATTAGCCGAGCTTTTTGAATCTGAAATTAAAATACCCGTTTATGTGGCGGAAGATCCTTTAACATCCGTCGTTAGGGGGACGGGAATTATTTTGGAAGACCTTGATAAACTGAAAGATGTTTTAGTTCAGCATGAAGATGAGATTCCGCCGCAATAAATTAAATATGAACAAAGCAAATCGTGCAAATTCAAGCAAAAGATTTTTTTGGGGCGCGCTTGTCGCGTTTTTTTTGGCGCTAATCATTTTTAACGGCCCCGTCGGCCACTTTTTGTCAAAACCCGCAATGGCGGTTAGTCGTCCTTTTTTAATAATGAGTGATTCCTTGAAAAGTTGGTGGCAAGGGAACCTTTTTTTGATGGAAAAAAAGAAAAATTTAGAGAATGAGAACAAACTTCTCAGAAAAAAAATAGAAGAAATAAAAATAAAATCCGCCCTTTTCGGAGCGAGAGAAAAAGATGACAAAAAATCAAGAAGCATTGTCCCCAAAAAGTCCGAGCAAAAATATTTGTCGGCGCCAATATTGATTCGCCCTCCTCAAAGCCCTTATGATACGCTGATTGTTGACGCGGGGTTAAAAGACGGCGTTAAAGAGGGGATGGTTGCCACGGCTTATGGAGATGTCTTTTTAGGTTATGTCTCGGAAGTTTTTGGAAGAACAAGTAAAATTACGTTGGTCTCTTTCCCAAAAAGAGAAACGAATGTGATGCTCGCTTCTTCTTCAATATCAGCCATTGCGGTCGGAAAAGGAGGAGAAAATTTGGAAATAATTCTCCCAAGATCCATTGAAGTTTCTCCCGGGGAAGCGGTTTTCACCCTTGGAAGAAACCCGATGCTTATGGGGATTGTTGAAAAAATTATTACCAACTTTTCGGACCCTTTTCAAAAAATATTATTTCGTCTACCAGTAAACATTCAAGAGTTAAAATACATCATCCTGGAATATTAGCGACGAAGTCCGGTGTCGTCGCTAATTTTTTCCGACCATTCCCGGAGAAATAATTCATATTCTTTCTTGTCTTTGAATTGGCTGAAAATTATTTCTTCCCCTGAGATTATAGGGTCTTTTCTTTCCTCGCAAAGAAAATGCTTTAGACTGGAATACGAATAATTTAAAAGTTCCTTCCTGTTGTTTTTCCAATTTTTAAGTTTATGTTCTCGCCACTCTTTTCCGCTTATAATATCCAAGGGATTAAGATGTATGTATGCGGAGAGATGAACTAGGTATTCGTTTGTATCAATATGTTTGGAATTAAAACGGCTTTCAAACAAAGGTCCGCGCCTCTTCTCTTTGATATTTATGTACTTTGCTATGGAAGTATTGCATTTGCGAACAAAATCGGAAATCCCATTATCCCTTAATTCTTTCAGTAAAAGATGATAATGATTCGGCATAACACAATAACATAAGATGTCCACGAGTTTTTCTCCTTGCGAGGCAATCTCAATCGCCTTCTCGTTTGTTGAGTAGCGACCTGTTCTCAGATAATCAAAAGCCTCTCCTGATTTTGTTGAGTTGGACAACAAGAAAGCCAACATAAGCCGATTTGTATTGCTGGATTTTTTAAAGTGTAGCGCGCCCAACAATGTCCTGATGTATATATGATAGTATTCGTTTGGAACAAATTTCACTTTCCTAAACATAACAATATTATACCACAAATTTAATAACAACGAAGTCCGGTGTCGTAGCTATGAATGGGGGGGTGGTTTGTGCTATTATTTTGGCAATGACAATGACTGGAACGCAGAAAATCCGATGGCGTGTTGTTGCTGATATTATTTTGTTTTTAAGCATTTTTTTTGCTCCCTGGTATTATCCGGTTTTTTTGGGCGTTCTGTTTATAATTTTATTCTCCTCCTTCTGGGAGGCTGTGGTTGCGGGGTTTATTATGGATGCTTTGTACCATATTCCTGCGGGAGAAGGTATTGCTTTTTACCATCGCTTCGGAGTTTTTACTCTTTCGGCATTATTTTTGACGGTCATTTCAGTAAAAATTAAAAAACAATTGAGAATATGATTATGGAGTTGCCGGTAATATAATAGGCGATAAAAAACAGAGAAATATGTTTGGAAGGAAAAAAAAATATGAATTGAGCATTTATCCTGACGAGATTTTTATAGATGCGAAAAATATCCCTGGCTTTGAAAGGGAGCGCTTTGAAGGCACTATAGAAAAACCGATTAGCGGAAAATCTTTTTGGGGGCTGGGAATTTTTTTTGCGGCGGTAATTCTTATTTTTGCGGTTAAGATTTTTTCTCTCCAGGTTGTTTACGGGGAATCTTTTGCCTTGAGGAGTGAGAACAACAGGTTAAGGAAAGCCTTCATTCTTCCGAATAGGGGAATAATATATGACAGAAACGGAAAAAAGTTGGCGTGGAACGGTGTGGACTCAAGATCCTATTCCAAGCTTCCGGGATTGGACAATGCTATCGGATATGTCGGTTTTCCTTCCAGGAAAGATGTTCATTCGGAAAAGGAATTGTTTTCAAAAGAAATGGTCGGCAAGGACGGAATTGAAAAAGAATACAACAATATTTTAAAGGGCAAGGCGGGCCTTAAGTTAATGGAAACGGATTCAAAGGGAAAACTTGTTTCCGAGAGTATCCAAAGAAATCCGCAGAATGGACAGAGCGTAATTCTCTCAATTGATGCCGACGTCCAATCAAAATTTTTTAAAATACTGAAATCGGTCGCCGATGAAAGAGATTTTCTCGGGGGAGCAGGTTTGCTCATTGATATAAAAAATGGAGAAATACTTTCTATGGTAACTTATCCTGAATATAATTCAGCTGTTTTATCGCAAGGGGGACCAAAAGAAGAAATAAAAAAACTGATAAACAACAAAGATAAACCATTTTTAAACAGGGCGATTTCCGGACTCTATTCTCCCGGTTCAATCATTAAGCCATTAATGGCCGTAGCCGCCTTGAACGAACATGTTATTTCTCCCGAAAAAAAGATATTTAGTTCCGGGAAAATAACCCTTCCCAATCCCTATTTTCCTGACAAGATAAATATTTTCTGGGATTGGAAAGCGCACGGATGGGTTGATATGCGAAGGGCGTTGGCCGTCTCTTCAAATGTTTATTTTTACGAGATTGGGGGAGGCTTCAAAGACCAGCAAGGACTGGGAATAACAAGGATTATGGAATATGCCAAAAAATTCGGTCTGGGATTATTGACGGGCATTGACTTAAATGGCGAAAAAAAAGGACTGGTGCCGAGTCCGGAATGGAAAAAGAACAATGCCAGCGATCCCATATGGAGGATAGGGGACACATACAATACCAGTATCGGACAAGGGTTTTTTCAAGTAACCCCGATTCAAATGGCCGTTTATGTATCCGCCGTCGCCAATGGGGGGACGATATTGAGACCCCACCTGCTTCGCTATGCAAATAAACAAAGTCCGCCGATTGGCGCCAGAAAATTAAACATTCCGGAAAAATATTTTAAAATCCCCAGAGAGGGAATGCGGATGTCCGTTCTTCTGGGAACTTCATCTGGTTTGAATATTTCATCGGTTAAAATAGGGGCAAAAACAGGAACAGCCCAGGTGGGCATCAGTAAAAAACGCGTTAATTCATGGGTTATGGGCTTCTTTCCTTACGATAAGCCGAGGTTTGCCTTCGTAGTCGTTATGGAAAAAGGTCCTTCAAAAAATCTTGTCGGAGGACTTTATGTGGCGCGCCAGCTTTTTGATTGGATGAGTGTCAATGCTCCTGAATACTTGCGTTAAAAACCGGATTTCCAGAAGTTTGATTGTTGTTTGAACGATTTCGGTTTCAAACGCCGAAGCCAATCCTGAAATTATTTGCAAAAATAACACTATTATAATATAATATACCCAATGGATAATTCAGAATACTTGAGCAAGGAGCGTCTCAAAGAAATCAAGGAGGAGCTTGAAGACCTAAAGACTAACAAACGCAAAGAGGTTGCCGAGCGTCTTGAATACGCTAAGAGTCTTGGGGATCTTTCGGAAAACTCGGAATATGATGAAGCTCAGGACCAGCAGTCTTTTCTTGAAGAAAGGATATTGCATCTTGAAGATATTATAAGAAGGGCGGTTGTGATAACGGGACATAAAGGAGATAAGATTGGCATCGGTTCATCCGTTAAAATTAAAAAGACCGGTTCAGACCAAACAAGAGAATACAAGATTGTGGGACCAGAAGAAGTGGATGTTTCAAACGGAAAAATATCAAATCATTCTCCAATAGGAATGGCTCTCATTGGCAAAAAAAAAGGTGAAGAAATAGTCGCCACGGGACCGAACGGGGAATTGCATTACAAAATTATTGACATATCCTAGTCTGGCAGCGAGAATTTGAATTTTCCGCTCCGACATCAATAAATTACCAAATTAATTATTGAGATTCATAAAATAATTTGAATTTCCGCCCCCCGGAATGACTTCTTTTGAAGAAATAAGAAACGAAAAAGTTAAAAAACTCCAACTACTTGAAGAGAAGGGAGTCAATCCTTTTCTGGTTTCAGTCGCGCGAGACTTTGAAATCTCGGAGGCGCTTCTTCGTTTTTCCGAACTTGAAAAAAAGAATAAAAAAATTCGTTTGGTTGGCAGGATAAAGACCATCCGCGGACACGGGGGCTCGGTTTTCTTTGACTTTTTTGACGGAAGCGGAAAAATGCAGGGATACATCAAAAAGGACGAAGTAGGGGATGAAAGCCACACACTTTTTTCCGAAACTGTTGATATTGGAGATTTTCTTGAACTTACGGGTCTCCTTTTTAAAACCAAAAGAAAGGAAAAAACACTCAAAGTGACGAAATGGAGGATGATTGCCAAATCGCTCAGACCTTTGCCTGACAAATGGCACGGTCTTCAGGACATTGAGGAGAGATACAGGAAGCGTTACCTTGATATTTTAATGAATGAAGATGTTAAAGAGAGGTTTATTCTGCGTTCCAAGATTATTTCCGAGACAAGGGATTTCCTCAACAGGGAGGGATATCTTGAATTGGAGACGCCCATTCTTCAGCACTTGGCGGGAGGCGCCATGGCGGAGCCGTTTAAAACCCATCACAACGCTCTTGATATGGACCTGTACCTCAGGATTGCTCCTGAACTCTATCTTAAAAAAATATTGATTGGCGGTTTTGAGAAGATCTACGAAATGGGAAGAAACTTTCGGAACGAGGGCATAGACGCCACTCATAATCCGGAGTTTACGATGTTGGAATTATACGCCGCCTACAAAGATGCAGCATATCTTCGCGGTTTTACCGAGAAACTTCTTAAATCCATCGCCAAGGGAGCTCTTGGAAAAACCCAGTTTATTTTTGGGGAACACAAAATATCATTTGCAAAAAAATTCAAAGTCGTTTCTTATTACGATGTTCTTAAGAGTTATGCGCTCATCGCGGACCCGAAGAACTCTCCGCGAGAGGAGATTGCCTTAAAGGCGAAGCAGTTTGGTGTTAAGGTTGAAGATTTTGAAACGAAGGCGAAAATACTGGACAATATTTACAAAAAAATGTGTCGGTCAAAGTTAATCCAACCCACTTTTATTATTGATTATCCTGTTGGCGCTTCGCCATTGGCGAAAAGGAAAGACAGCAACCCAGATTTTATTGACAGGTTCCAGTTGGTTGTGGGTGGGATAGAAATCGTAAACGCCTTTTCCGAATTGAATGACCCTGTTGACCAGCGGGAAAGGTTTGCCGCGCAAGACAAGGCGAAAGAAGCCGGAGAAAAAGATGTTTCTCCTAGCGACGAGGACTATTTGGAGGCGATGGAGTATGGAATGCCTCCGGCGGCCGGTTTGGGAATCGGTATGGACAGATTGGTAATGCTCCTTACGAACACCCACAATATTAAAGAGGTTATCCTATTTCCGACAATGAAGCCAAAAAACTAGAACCCGAAACCCTCAGCACCTTAAATGTTTTAGGCACAGACAAAATGTGGGAGTTATAATGACCCCCACATAAAAGGGAAAAGGAAACCCGTAAAATACGCCCAGGGGTTGGTGCATATTCAAAAGACTGCCAAGCCCCAAAGGGCCAAGGGTCCAAATCCTTTCCCAAACCCCCTACACTAATCCGGATAGTGTAGGGGGTTTTTTTATATTCAATATTTTCTCAACGGCTTGATTCCTTGTTTTTTAAGCGATTGTCTTTATTTTTGTTATCCACACATTGATTTTGGGAATGGGAGAAAGTGGTGTATAATGTAAGCAAGGTGGGAAGAAGTGGATAAAGGTGTGGATAGTGTGGATAACTTTTACTAATTGCGAATCAATTAGTAAAAGTTATCCATCCGCCTCGGGCGGATATTCTTAAGAAAACAAATAAAACAATTATGTTAATAGGAGAATACAAACATTCGGTTGACGCAAAGAAAAGAACGGCTATTCCGGCTAAATTTCGGAAAGAGATAGGGAAGAAAGCCGTCATCACGAGAGGACTGGACAAATGCTTGTTTGTGTATCCGATGAAAGAATGGGAGAAAGTGGCGGAGAAACTGAGCGAACTTCCGACAGGACAGGCCGACACGAGAAATTTCGTCAGAAATATGTTTTCCGGCGCGGTTGATGTTGACATAGACGCGTTGGGCAGGATTTTGATTCCGGACTATCTGAAAGAATATGCCAATCTGGGAGACAAAGCTGTAATCGTGGGAGTTTACAAGCGTCTTGAAATCTGGAATGAAGAGAACTGGGAGATTTACAAGAAACGCGTTGAGGAGCAGACGGACGAGTTGGCGGAAAAGTTGGGAGAGATAGGGGTTTATTAAAAAATGACACATATTCCCGTTTTATTAAAAGAAGTGATGGACTATTTGGACCCGAAACCGGGGGATGTGATATTGGATGCGACATTGAACGGAGGAGGGCATGCCGAGGAGATATTGAAAGCGATAGGCAAGAAGGGGAGGTTGATTGGAATAGAGCAAGATATTGAGGTGTTGGAAAAATTGAAATCAAGAATAAGAGGGAATGAATTATGGGACAGGGCGACACTGATAAACGGAAATTTCAGAAATTTGGACGAGTTGTTGGCTCTTTGCGAAATAAAAAATCTGGACGGAGCCTTGTTTGATTTCGGGTTAAGTTCTCTTCAGTTGGAAGAATCGGACAGGGGATTCTCCTTTCAAAGAAACGCCCCATTGCTGATGACATTCAAGAGCGCGCCCGGACCGGATGATTTGACCGCCGCGGATATTGTCAATGATTGGGGCGAGAAAGATATAGCGAATGTGCTTTACGGATACGGAGGAGAAAGGCACAGCAGGAGAATCGCGAAGGGTATCGCCGAAGCGAGAGAAAAAAAACGGATTGAAACGACATTTGATTTGGCGGAGATTATAAGGAGAAGCGTTCCGGCCGTGTACAGAAGGGGAAGAATAGATTGTTGCACGAGAACCTTTCAGGCGTTGAGAATAGCCGTGAATGACGAACTCAATGTCATTGAAGAGGGAATCAAAAAGGCGTGGGAGATGTTATCCGACGGTTCCAGAATTGTGACAATATCCTTCCATTCGCTGGAGGACAGGATAGTCAAGATTTTCTTCAAGGAAGAGGCAAAAAAGGGAAAAGGGGAAATTTTAACCAAGAGACCCGTTGTTCCATCAGATGAAGAGCTGTTCTTTAATCCAAGATCCCGAAGCGCCAAATTACGGGCGATGGAAAAAAGTCTTCAGTCTGAATAACGAGAAAAAGAAATTTTATAAAAAAATATGACAAGCGCAAGTAAAACAATAAGAGCGAGAATATTCATCGTTCTTTTGGGTGGGGTTTTAACAATGGCCGGTTTTTATCTTTATTTTGTTCAGGCGACAGTCTCGGACATAGTGGCGGGGGAGCAAAACCTGCGTCAAATAAAAGAATTATCCTTTGAACGCGAAAGTTTGGAGGAAAATTACTTTAAGCTGTCAGACGGGCTTAATTTTGAGAGCGCCAGCCTTCTTGGATTCGTCAGCCAAAAACAGGGCGATATTATTGCCAGACAAACTTCTTTCGCGAAACGTTAATATGAGAAATGATTTTATTTTTCGCGTTAGGGTTATTTACTTTGTGTTTATATTTTTTGCCGCTCTCATTGCCGGCAGACTTTTTTTAGTGCAAGTTGTCCATGGAAACTATTATAAGCAAAAAGCGAGCGACCAATACATCGCCCCTTCGGCTGATTATTTTGACAGAGGGACCATATATTTTAAAAAAAACGATGGTCAGCTTATTTCCGCGGCCACTGTTAAAAAAGGATACCTTTTGGCAATCAGCCCTAAAAACATCAAAAGCCCCGAATCGGATTATGAAAAGATAAAAAAAATATTGGCCCCCTCGGGCGAATCAAGCGTGGAAGATTTTTCCAGTCGCGATGTTTTTTTAAGGCGTGCCGGAAAAACCGGAGATCCCTACGAGGAAGTTGCCCATAAATTATCCAAAAAACAGGCGGAAGCGATAAGGGCTCTCAAGTTGAAGGGTGTCAATGTCTATTCTGAATCTTGGCGTTTTTATCCCGCAAAAATGTTGGCATCGCGCGAATTGGGTTTTGTCGGATATAGTGGCAATAAACTGACCGGGCGTTACGGTTTGGAAAAATATTACAACGATGTTTTGGGCAGGAATAATCCCGATGAAAATTCTGTGAATTCTTTTGCGGAAATTTTTATGGGTCTTAAGAAAATAATAAGCAATGACTCCAAAGAAGGAGATATAGCCATTACGATTGAACCGATGGTTCAATCCATTTTGGAAATAAACCTGGAAAAAGTTCTAAAGAAATACAAGGCTGTTCTGGCGGGGGGGATTGTCATAGAGCCGGCAACGGGAAAAATATTGGCAATGTCGGCAAAACCGAATTTTAATCCCAACAGATATGGGGAAGCGGGAAATCTTTCTTTGTTTCTCAATCCCGGCGTCCAAAGCGTTTTTGAAATGGGTTCTATTATGAAACCCCTTACCTTGTCAGCGGCCATGGATGAGGGGGCTATATCTCCGACGACCGTTTATAATGATAAAGGATATGTGATATTGAATGGAAGAAGAATAGAGAATTACGACGGCAGAGGGAGGGGGAGAGTGGATATGCAGCAGGTTTTAGATCAATCGCTTAATACCGGAGCAATTTTTGCGATGGAACAACTGGGGAAAAAAGAATTTAAAAAATATTTGATAAATTACGGATTTGGAGAAAAAACCGGCATTGATCTCCCCGATGAAGTTCCGGGAATGATTTCCAATTTAAACAGCGGGCGGGAAGTGGAATATGCCACCGCCTCTTTCGGGCAGGGAATCGCCATAACGCCGATTGAGATGATTACGGCCATTTCCGCGCTCGCTAACGGAGGATTGCTGATGAAACCTTATGTGGTTGAAGAAATTAAAAGTGAGGGAGGTCTTGATAAGAAGATTGAGCCAAAAATAAGGAGGAGAGTTTTGAAAAAAGAAACTTCGGAAAAAATAAGCAGAATGCTCGTAAAGGTTGTGGATGACGCCCTTCTCGGCGGAACGGTAAAACTGAAAAATTATACAATTGCCGCCAAGACCGGCACCGCCCAGTTGCACAAAGAAGGTGGCAGAGGATATTACAAAAATGAATATGTGCATACATTTTTCGGTTATGCTCCGGCTTTCGGCTCTAAATTCGCCGTTCTTCTGTATCTGGTTAAGCCGCAGGGGGTTAGATACGCCTCCCATTCATTGACCGAACCGTTTATGAATATCGCCAAATTTATGATAAACTATTATAAAATAAGACCTGATAGGTAGAATTCTGAAAAAATCAAAATAATAAAAAACTATGATTAAAAATATCATCAAAAAAATCGTAATCTTTACTCTCTATCTGGAGGCGAAACTCATTCTCAAGAAATACAAACCGAAAATAGTTGCCATAACGGGCACAGCTGGCAAGACATTAACGAAAGACGCTGTTTATACCGTCCTTCGCAGGGAGTTTTTAGCGCGCAAGAGCCCAAAGAGTTATAACAGTGAAATTGGAGTTCCCCTTACGGTGATAGGAGCCAAAAGCGCTTGGGGTAATCTTTTCTTGTGGATATTGATATTGTTCAAAGGATTGCGATTGCTCGTGGTTAGGCATGATTATCCGGAATTACTTGTTCTTGAAACGGGCGTTGACAGACCTGGTGATATGGACAAATTGTTGTCTTGGATAAAACCGAATGTTGCCATCATTACGCGCCTCGGGGATATTCCCGTTCATGTGGAGTATTTTAGCGGTATTGATGAATTGGCGAAAGAAAAAGCGAAACTTATCAAAGTTCTCAGGCAGGAGGATTATGCCATTTTGAACGGCGATGACGAGGCGGTTTTGGGAATGCAAAATAAAACAAAAGCCAATATCATAACCTATGGTTTCGCGTGCGAAGAAGGGGGAAAAGGGAAAGGAGAGAAAATTGATTTGATGGCGTCCAATTATCACATTGTTTACAGAAAGGAAGGCGAAAGGGAAATACCGGAAGGTATCACTTTCAAGGTTGACTACAACGGGAAGATAGTGCCCATTCGCCTCTATGATGTTTTTGGAGAGCAAGCGGTTTACACTGTTCTGGCCGCATTGGCGGCGGGGAGTGTTCTGGGGCTGAACATGATTGAGATGGCGGAGTTGCTCTCAGTTTACAAATCCCCCCCTGGAAGACTTAAGCTTCTTGAGGGGATTAAACACACTTTTATTATTGATGACAGTTATAATTCTTCCCCCGTGGCACTGGAAATGGCAATCAAGGTTTTGAAGGAAATCCCGGCAAAGAGAAAAGTCGCCGTTCTGGGTGATATGCTGGAGCTCGGGAAATACACCATTGACGAGCATAAAAAGGCGGGGAGAATGGTAAAAGACGCGGCTGATATTCTCTTTACTGTCGGACCGCGGTCAAAATTCACCGCCGATGAGGCGAGAGCCCTCGGATTTGACAAGGAAAATATTTTTGAGTTTTCCACATCCGATGAAGCGAAAATCGTTTTGCAGGATGTAATCAAAGAAGGGGATTTGATTCTCATCAAAGGCTCCCAGTCAATGAGAATGGAAAAAATCGTTGAAGAAATAATGGCGCACCCAGAACTCAAAGAAGAACTCCTTGTCAGACAGGAGAAAGAATGGAAAAAAAGATAAGGTTTTTGCTTTATACAAAATAAAACCATGAAAATAACGACAATTGGCGGAGGCAGTGGACAGTTTAATTTGCTGTCTGCTTTGCGGGACATTAAGGGAATTAAAATTCGCTCCGTGGTGTCCATGGTTGATTCCGGCGGAAGCACCGGGCGACTTCGCGACGAACTGGGGATTTTGCCTCCGGGCGATGTTCTGAAATGCCTTTTGGCGTTGAGTCCGGACAGAGAAGCGGCGCGAAATCTTTTGCAGGCGAGATTCAAGAAAAATGAAAAATTGAAAGGGCATAACGCGGGTAATATGCTACTGACGATGCTGTCGCAATACACGGGCAATTTTTACGAAGGCATTGAAGCATTGAGCGAGATTTTGAACGTGAAAGGGGAGGTGATGCCGATTACCATTGATAAGGCGACGCTTGTCGCCGAACTCACGGATGGGAGTTTTTTGTTCGGAGAGTCCGCCATTGATATTCCGAGAGGAAACCAAAGAGAAAAAATCAAGCGCGCCTTTTTGGTGCCCCACCATAAGGACTGCGTTAAAATTTATCCCCCAGCCGTAAAGGCAATCAAAAACGCCGACATTATCATAGTCGGGCCCGGGGATCTATACACGAGCATAGCCCCCAATTTTTTGGTTCCCGGCGCGAGAGAGGCCATTAGAGAATCAAGAGCGAAAATTATATATATTGTGAATATAATGACCAAATTCGGGGAAACGCACAACTATAAAGGCGAGGATTTCATTTTAAACACCGAAAAGATAATGGGAAGGAAAATAGATGTTGTTTTGGCGAATGACAAAAAGCCGGATGCGAAAATCTTAAAAGAATACAAGAAACAAAAAGCCGATTTTGTATCAATCAAACGGAGAAATCCTTGGGGAGGAAGAAAAATAGACGCGCGCGACCTCATTGACACTGCCGGCGGTATCATCCGCCACAGCCCCGAAAAACTGAGGCGGGCGATTGAGGAGATTATCGGCACATTTTGAATGTAGCGCAAAGTAAATCGTGGATAAATAAACCAAGAAAATACGGCTTCACAAAAGGATTTTTTACAAATTTAATTAAGTTTGGGTGCGAAAAAGAAATAAATTTTGAGAATTATGCAAACAATTTTAAATACACAAATAGCAGAGTCATATAAAAGCAATTCTCAAAAAATTCGTGTAATGTCTGAAAAATGGACGGAAGAAAATATTTTTTGCCCTAATTGTGGAGACAATATAAAGAATTATGAAAATAACAAACCTGTTGCTGATTTTTATTGCAAAAAATGTTCGGAAGATTTTGAATTAAAATCTAAAAAAGGAAAAATTGGCAAAAAAATTGGAGCCGGTGCTTATTCTAAAATGATTGAAAGACTTGGGTCCAAGATAAAACCAAATTTCTTTTTTATGTCTTACAAAAATGAAACTTATTTTGTGAGTAATTTTTTTGTGATTCCAAAATACTTTTTTGTTCCTGAAATTATTGAAAAAAGAAAGGCTCTTTCTGAAAATGCAAAGAGGGCGGGTTGGATCGGTTCAAATATATTATTTTCAAAGATTCCTGATTCTGGAAAAATTTTTTATATTGAAAACGGAAATGAGTTTTCCAGAGAAGATGTTTTGGATAAGTGGCAAAAAACAGTTTTTATAAAAAACATTAAACAAACAGAAGCAAAGGGATGGATTTTTGACATAATGAACTGCATTGAATCTTTAGATAAAAAAGAATTTTTACTTCCAGATATTTATAAATTTGAAAAAGATTTAAAAATTTTACATCCAAAAAATAAAAATATTAAAGCAAAAATTAGACAACAATTACAATTTTTAAGAGATAAAGGTTATTTGGAATTTAAAGAAAAGGGAAAATATAAATTGGTTTGACTTTTTGATTAAAGTGATCAAAGATTAAATTATGTTGGACTTGAGACTAAATAAAAAAGAAGATAGTGGATGGGTTAGATTAACTAAATATAAAGACGTTTTTTTAATAACTTTGTATGGAAACAATGAAATAGAGAATAAGTTAAAAGTTAAATTGAGTGATTATACATTTGCAATTATAGATAAATCTATAAGAGATATTATTGGGAAAAAACCCAAGGAAATATTTATTTTGGATTTTGAAAAGAAGTAATCAGAAACTAAAATATGAAAAAATGGTAATTTTTTAAAAGAATGTAGTGAGTGCTGTGGGTGTGAATTTGAAATAAATGAATTTATTGTTCATAGGGCCATACTTTCAGATAATGGTAAAGATTTGACTTATTATAAAGTTAAGAATCATGGGATTGAAAATATAATTTGTAGAAAATGTGGAGCTGAGTATTTTGAAAATAATTTTAAGCAAATAAATTTTTAACTTGATAACTTTGCTGATGAAATGAAAAAAGTCGCAAAAGAACTTTATCGTGTATTGAAAAAAGGAAAATATTGCGCGATTTTGATTGGCGATACGAGAAGACAAAAAATATATCAACCAATGGCATATAAAGTTATGGACAGGTTTTTAAAACAAGGCTTTGAATTAAAGGAAGATATCATTAAGCAACAGCATAATTGTCAAGCAACGGGTTTTTGGGTCAATAAATCAAAAGAATATAATTTCCTTTTGATTATGCACGAGCATTTATTTGTCTTTGTTAAGTCATAAAAAATAAATACTCAGGAAACGTCACCACACACTCGGCACACAAATTGGGGCCAGGGTTACCGCACGCTCCGTGCGTTAATCGGTCTTATGTTCAAACAAAGCTTGGCTAGAGGCTATTATAAATTCACAAATAAAGAGAAAAATGCGATGCGTTTTCCTCTTTATTTTTATGTCCGGGGCAAAGTTATCATATTTTTAAGGTGTTTGCCCTCAAAAAGTGATAACATCACTTTTTGACCCTACGGGGAATCGAACCCCGGTTTCATCCGTGAGAGGGATGTGTCCTAGCCGCTAGACGATAGGGCCATATTTAATTGTCCACAATTCAGGTTCGATTCCGGGAATCGGTCACAAGTCGCTCACTTTGCTCGCGCTCGCAATCCCACCTCGCCGTCGCTTCCTTGAAAATCGCTCCTCCTCCGGAGGAACGACAGGGCCTTATGCTCCTTAATTTACCATTTTGGGGGAATATTTCAAGGCTGACGCTGAAATTTAAGGGTGGGCGATGCCAGAATCTTTTGCGGGTCGTGTTATAATAAAACAATGGTGGTAAAAAAAGGATACATAAGTAATGGGCTCAGGATTGTTTTTCATTATTTGGCGGAGTTTGAAAAAGAAATCGAACTAGATAATTTTCTTGAAAATATTACCCTTTAGTTAATCATTATTATTTTTATAGATTTACGGTTCTGGTGTAGCTGTAAAAAACACGGGACAATTCCCGAAACAATTAAAAAAGTCGGATTTGAGATTTAAAATGTATATTTTATGCCTATAATTGAATAATCCGCAATATTTTGTTGATTATTGACAAATAACATTGCTTTTGATACACTTTTAATGTCGATTAGATATTAAAATTAAACAAGAAAAACAACCATGATACATTCTTTTTCGTTTAAAAATTTTTACTCTTTCAAGGATGAGGGGGTTATTTCTTTTGAAGTAGTTGAAAAGGCCCCAAAGACAGGCAGTTATTTTTTGTCGCCCGCGAAAAAACGCCTAACAAAAGTTTTGGCGGTTTTTGGACATAATGCGTCTGGGAAAACGAACGCGCTTAAGCCGTTAAGTTTTTTGCAGTGGTTTATAATTTCCGCTTTTTCAGATGATGCAGAAAAAGAAATCTCAATACCCCCATTTACTTTTGATGAAGAAAGCAAAAATAAATCGTCAATTTTTTCTGTGGAGTTTGAGATTAACGAGAAAGTATATCAGTATTTTGTAGAATTAAAACAAAAATATGTTTTACGCGAGGAATTAAAAATTAAAGGGACCACAAAGTTTAAAACATTATTTTCGCGTGAACTTAATGAGAGTAACGGTAAATATGTTTTTCAAATTTCTCAACAATGGAAACTCAACGATGCGATAAAAAACGCTACTCGTAAGAATAGTTCGCTGTTGGCAACAGCGTTTCGTTTTGAACATGAAGAAAGCAAAAAAATTATTGATTTTTGGAAGAAGATTGAAACAAATGTATTTAAGGACGGAAAAGATGACGATGTTGACAACGGGATTTTTTCAGCTGCTAATTTTTTTCACGGTAATGCAAAATTAAAAGAGAAGGCGAATGAATTAATATCTAAATTTGATTTAGGTCTTAAGGAGATTGATATTAAACAAAACAAAGAGGACGATAAAATAAGCTATACTATTAAAGGTGTGCATATTATTGAGAATAAAGAAAAATTATTGGGCTTTCAATATGAATCAGCTGGCACAAAGAAATTATTTACACTCTTGAAAAACATTTTGGTTGTTTTAAACCGTGGCGGAATTGCTGTTCTTGATGAATTTGACACTGACCTGCATCCGGCAATGGTGTCGGCGCTACTTGAGCTGTTTATCTCACCGGAAACAAACCCCCATAACGCTCAAATTATTTTTAGCGCGCACAGCCCATATATTCTTAACGAGTTAGATAAATATCAAATTATTTTTGCAGAAAAAGACAAAAAAGGATGTAGCGAGATATGGCGACTGGATGATATGGAGGGTATCCGTTCAGATGATAATTATTATGCTAAATATATGGCGGGAGCGTATGGCGCGGTTCCAAAATTTGATTTGTAATTAACACAACAATATGTCACGAACAAATCCTTCCAAAAAGAAAAGAAGATATATAAAAGAAACAATTCTTTTATATTGTGAGGGTCAGCACGAAGAAGTATTTGTTAAATATCTTAAAAACTTATACGCGCGAAATAGCGGCGTAAGCGTGAAAACAAAAAATAATCATGGCGGCGGAGCTAACGAAGTTCTAAGGGGCGCGCTTAAATATTCCGCTAATGGCGGATATGACCGCAAGTTTTGTATTGTAGATACAGATACGGGCATTGACGCTTCGCTTGAAAAAAAGGTTCACAGTGCTGGAATTATTTTGATAAAAAATACGCCATGCTTTGAATCGTTATTATTGCGGATATTAGGAAGAGATGATTTTGCGGGCAAATCAAATGACAAATGCAAGAAAGAATTTCAAAGCAAATATGTGGGAAAGGGGAAACGCGCGAATTGGCGGAATTACGAAAAATTTTTTCCAAAAAAGTTGTTGGAGCAAAAACAGAAAGAAATTTTAAACTTAAAAATAATTATTTCAGCAATGAAGAAACAAAGTTAAAAATGACAAAAACAAAATCACAGAAAGCCACAAACTCAGAAAAGAAAGCAAAGAACTTCTGGAAGAAGCAAAAAGAAAAGTAGAGGAGGAGATTGAGAGGTAAAAAATATTAAAATAAATTTATGCTATATAAAATAAAACAATTTAAAGATAAACTTATTGATGACGCCTACGATAATTTCATGAAAGAACTTGGTAAATTTTATGAAAGGAAATGGGAGTGTAATAAGCCGCATATCATTATTGTTGACGACAGAAAAACCATAGATTCGTGGAAGCGAAAAAAACTGAGGATTGGATTAAGGCGTGGGCGCAAAACGGAATAGTATTTATGTTGAACAGAAAGAATTTAGAGAAGGAGAGCAGTCATATTTATCATAAAGAAAAATATCTTGCCACGGTTAATCACGAATTGAGCCATCTGTTTTTTTCCGCGTTGAGCGAAAACGGCTATCACCCGGTTTGGTTCGCGGAGGGTCTTGCCATATATACATCGGGGCAAAATAAGTGGAAAAAACGGCCCGAAAAATTTCCTACTCTTTTGAATTTTGAAGAAAATGGCGGGAGCGGCGTATATAGCGAATCAGGTTTTGTTATTGATATACTTATAAAAAAATTCGGAAAAAAGAAACTGCTTGATTTAATCAAGCAGTCAAAAGATTCAAAAAACGGAAACGATTTCAAAAAAATATTTTCTAAGATTTATAAGTTTAATTTAAATTTTAGAAATATTAATAATTTGTATAACTAAAGCAACTAACTCAACCCGCCAATCCGCCGCGGCGGATTGGCGGGCGATGCCAGAATCTTTTGCGGGTCGTGTTATAATAAAACAATGGTGGTAAAAAAAGGATACATAAGTAATGGGCTCAGGGTTATTTTTCGCTATTTGGCGGAATATAAAAAGGATTTAATCGTTCTTTCCGTTTTGGGCGTAATTTCGGCGGTTGCCAACGGCGTCGTTCCTTATTTGGTAGGCCGTCTTTTTGACGCGATTCTCAGCCCTGTGCCGGTTTTTGCGGGAACATCGGTTGAAATGCCGATATGGCTGTTTTTTATAATTTTATGGGGAATCACGCAGATTGTTGCCAATGTTATTGATTGGATAGTTAACACGAGAGGCGATTGGATGGGCACAAAACTCCATGCCAGCTATATGTCCGACAGTTTCAGCCGGCTTTTGGAAATGCCCGTATCTTTTCACGCGAACCGAAAAATGGGGGAGGTGACGAACAAATTTAACAGGGCGGCAAACGCGCTGCAAACAATATCGGGCGACGTGATTATAACTCTGGCGCCTCAATTTTTAAGCTTGATAGTCGCTTTTGCAATCACTTTTTCAATGAACGCCACGCTGGCAAGCATTTTATGTTTTGGAGTTATTATTTATATCATTATCCTCATAAAAACTGCTCCGCCTCTCGTGTCTTTGCAGGGGAAAATGAACAATGCCTACGGGAAAGCATATGGCGATTCTTATGATGCCGTGTTTAATGTAACAATGGTCAAACAATCTGTTTCTGAAACAGCTGAGCAAAAAAAAATATTTAAAAACTTCCAACTCACCGCTTCGCGATTTTATATGAGGATGGTTGCCATTTGGCGAAAACTTACCTTTTACCAGCGGCTGATTATCATGGTCACGCAGCTCGCGGTATTTATAGTGTCAATTATGTTTATCCAAAAAGGACAGATGTCAATCGGCGAGCTTATTATGTTTAACGGTTATGCCGCAATGCTCTTTGCGCCGTTCGCGGTTCTGGGCAATAATTGGCAAACAATCCAGAACGGGATTATCATAATTGAGCAAAGCGATAAAATTTTATCCTCTCCTTTGGAAAATTATAATCCCGCCGGCGCCCCGATTCTTTCCGACATTAAGGGCGAAATCATTTTTGACAACGTGAGTTTTGCTTATCAAAAAAAACAGAAGACGGTGCTTGACAGCGTGAGCTTCAGGGCGAGCCCCGGCGAGGTTGTCGCGCTGGTCGGCGAATCGGGTGAAGGGAAGAGCACTCTCGTAGATTTGATTTCGGGATACTATTTCCCGCAAAAAGGAAAAGTTTTAATTGACGGGCATAATGTAAAAAAACTTAATTTGAAGTTTTTGCGCTCCAAAATCGCGGTCGTTCCTCAGGAAGTGGTGCTTTTCAACGATACGATAAAGATGAACATAAAATACGGAAACCCCGGCGCTTCGGACGAAGAAGTTGAGGAAGTCGCCCGTAAAGCGCGCTGCTTGGAATTCATTGAAAAATTTCCGAAAAAATGGAAGCAAATCGTCGGCGAGCGAGGAGTGAAGCTTTCCGTCGGACAAAAACAGCGGGTGGCGATTGCGCGCGCCATTTTGCGCAATCCGCGGATTTTGATTTTGGACGAACCGACATCCGCGCTTGACGCCAAATCGGAACAAATCATTCAGCACTCGCTTGAAGAATTGATGAAAGGGAGAACGACCCTTATAATCGCTCATCGTCTGAGCACGGTCCGCCGGGCGGATAAGATTTTGGTTATCAAAAACGGCAAAATTGAGGAAAAAGGAAACCACGAAGAACTTATGCGGATTCCGGACGGGATTTACCGCGCCCTTTATGAACTGCAAATCGGGTTGAGATAGAATTGGCGCGGCTTGAATTGGGTCTGACCATAATCTGCCTAACATTCCTATCCGGCGATTTTTTTGCTAAAATCAGTGTATGTTGGAAAAACAAAACGCGTGGCACGCGCTCAGTTTGGATGAAATCAAAAATCGGCTCAAGGCCGATTTTGAGAAAGGCTTGAGTGAAAAAGAGGTTGAAGCGCGCCTGGAAAAATTCGGCAAAAATATCTTTGAGAAGGAAGAGGGCTTTTATTATCTCAAGCTTTTGTGGAGACAGCTTAAAAGCGCGCTTGTTTTTATATTGATTATCGCAGGGGCTGTCGCGCTGTTTTTGGGAGAATACACGGACGCCATCGTTATTTTTATCGCTGTCGTGATAAACACCGCCATCGGTGTTTTTCAGGAAGGAAAGGCGTCGCAGGCTTTTAAAAAACTGAAGTCTTCGCAAAAAAAGTATTCCGCCGTGATTCGCGATGGGCGAAAGAAAGTGATTGAATCATCCAATCTGGTTCCCGGAGACATTATAATTCTTCAATTGGGTGATCAGGTGCCCGCTGACGCGCGTCTTATTGAAGAGAAGGGGATAGAGGCCAATGAGGCCGTTCTGACGGGTGAATGGATTGCGGTTGACAAAGGGACTGACGAGGATATTCCGGAAAGAGCGCGCATAACAGAAAGAAAAAATATGCTTTGGATGGGGACATTCATAACTGAAGGGTGGGGGAAAGCAGTGGTTGTCAGCACCGGGTTTGACACTGAAATAGGAAAAATAGCGGAAATGATAGGCGAAGAAAAAGAAACGAGCACTCCTCTGCAAAAGGGCATTAAAAAATTGGCGCGTTTTTTGGGGCTTATCATCGGGGTTTCTATTTTAATAATTTTTGTTTTGGGCTTGGTAAGAGGAGAACCTTTGGGCGAAATGCTTTTGGTTTCGGTTGCTCTGGCGGTCGCCGCCGTGCCTTCCGGATTGCCGATTGCCGTTACGGTTGTTCTTGCCATCGGTATGGGCAGGATTTTAGCGAAAAAAGGATTAATCAAAAATTTAAACGCGGCGGAAACTCTTGGCTCCACGAGTGTTATTTTGACGGATAAAACAGGCACACTCACAAAGGCGGAAATGACGGTTTCAAAAATAATGACGCTGCTTTCGGAAAAAGAAGATTTTATGGAAAAAAAACACAAGGACCGTTTGCAGGTTCTTGAGATGGCCGTTCTCGCGACGGAAGCTTTCATAGAAAATCCGGAAGACGAACTCAAAGAATGGATTGTCAGGGGCAGACCGATGGATAGGGCGATTTATATCGCTTCCATAGAGGCGGGCATCAGACCGTTGGAGGTCTTTAAGAAATATCCGCGCATTGATTTTATTCCTTTTGATTCGGAAAGAAGATACAACGCTTCAATGCATAAATTGAACGGGAGCAAGTCTCGCGTTTTCGCGATGGGCGCCCCGGAACTTGTCTTGGGATTTTGCGAAAAAGTTTATGAAAACGGAAAAGAATTAAAACTCACGGAAGAAAGGCGCGATTTTCTTGAAAAAATGTTTGAAAGGGAAAATTCTTCCGGCGCCAGAATGCTTGCCATCGCCTACAAAGACGGAGACTGGCAATCTTTTCCGCACCATGGCAAGAAGGCCGGAATTACCAAAGATATGGTCTTTGGAGGGTTTATAAGATTTCATGACCCCTTAAGGGATGATGTTTTTGAAGCGATAAGAATGGCAAAGGCGGCGGGCATCAGACTGGTGATGGCAACAGGAGACCATATTGCGACGGCGCGGAAAGTGGCTGAAGAAGCGGGTCTTTTGAGAGAGAACGGTCTTGTCATAACCGGAGAAGAATTTGAAAAAATAAGCCCTGAAGAAATAAGCGAGAAAATAGAAGAGATAGATGTTTTTGCCCGAGTTTTGCCCAGTCAGAAACTGAAAATTGTGAGAATTTGGCAGGAGAAAGGAGAGGTCGTGGCGATGACGGGGGACGGAGTAAATGACGCTCCGGCGCTTAAACACGCGGACATAGGCATAGCAGTTGGCTCGGCGACGGAGGTTTCCAAAGAGGCTTCCGATATGATATTGCTAAATAACAGTTTCAGCATTATCGTTACCGCCATAGCCGAAGGAAGAAGAATCCTGGACAACCTGAAGAAGATAATAGCCTATCTTCTCTCAACGGCGTTTAGCGAGATATTTCTTGTCGGTGTCGCCATAATCGCCGGTTTTCCCTTGCCGGTTTTACCCACTCAAATTCTGTGGACGAATATCATTGAGGAGGGTTTTATGAATTTCGCTTTTGCCTTTGAACCGCAAGAAAAAGGTCTTATGGAGCGCGACCCCCGGAAACAATCAGCCAAAAACTTATTGACAAAACAACTGAAGGAACTTGTTTTTCTTATTACCGCGTTGACGAGCGTCATATTGATTGTTTTGTTTTTTGTTCTCCTTTATCTTGACTATCCGATTGATGAAGTGCGAACGATTATGTTCGCCGGCATATCAATTGACTCAATCTTTTTCGCTTTCTCGTTAAAAAATCTCAGGAAGCCAGTTTGGAAAATAAATATTTTTTCAAATTATTATCTTATTTTTTCTCTCTTGATAAGTGTTCTTCTTCTTGCCGCCGCTCTTTTTATCCCGGTACTGCAAAAATTACTGACATTGGTTCCTCTTTCAGGGTGGGAGATTATACTGATTCTCGGGCTTGGCTTTTTAAATCTCCTCTCAATAGAAATGGCGAAGTATTTATTTTTTGAAAAACGATGGCATCCTAAAAATTTATGATTGGATACACATTACTTTTCGCAGTTTCTTTCATCTTTATGGCGCGCGCCGGGGGAACGTTAGTCGGGTGCATAACTCGCATGGCGCGTTTTTTCAAACTTTCAGAATTCGTAACCGCTTTTATTTTGATGAGTTTTGCGACATCCATTCCCGAGTTGTTCATAGGCGTTTCTTCCGCAATCGGAGGTGTTCCGAATATGTCTCTTGGAAATATCATCGGCGCAAATTTTCTGAATATTACGCTTGTCATCGGAATAGTCGCCTTCCTGGGAAACGGAATAAGGGTGGAAAGCAAAATCTCTCATCAGAACTTTTTGTTGATTTTTTTCCTCGCTTTTTTGCCGATTTTGCTCGCTCTTGACGGAATTATTTCAAGGGGCGACGGAATAGTGCTCATCCTCGCATTCCTCCTTTATATTTATCGTTTGATAGGTGAAAAAGAATATTTCACTAAAATTTTAAATGGCGTTAATCTGGATTTCCGCGCTTTGGGAAAATTTTTCGTGTCAATGAATCGTTTTTTTCTCGGCGTTATGGTTTTGGTGGCAAGCTCCGCCCTGCTTGTTTGGGCGGGAGAAAAATTGGCCGTTGGAATTCATATGAACCTTCTTTCTTTCGGTGTTATTTTCGTTGCCCTCGGCACGACTCTGCCAGAACTGGTGTTCGGAGCGCGCGCCTCGTCCTTAAAGCATGCGAATATGGGCGTTGGAAACGCTCTTGGAAGCATCGCTTTTAATTCTCTTTTTATTATCGGCGTGGTGAGCCTCATCAGTCCTATCGCCGTCCAAAGCGATTCGGCCTTTTTTATCGCGACGGCATTTCTCTTTTCCGCTCTTCTTTTGTTTAATATTTTTATTTACAGCCGTTCCGCCATATCCAGAAAAGAGAGCTTGATTTTAATCTCGCTTTATTTCTTTTTTATTGTGATTGAATACGTGCTTCAGGTAGTGTAAAATGGAAATAAATAAATGAATCAGGCTCTTTTGGTCATTCTTGTCTTGGTTATCGGGGCCCTCGCGGGAGGGCTTGTTTTTTGGCTTTTGACGCGTTCCAAAAAATCCGCCAGCGGAAACAAGGAAGACGAGGACAGAGCGATTTTGATGCTTCAACAGCAAATGAAGGAGGTTAGGGACACACTTGAAACAAAACTGAGTGAGAGCGCCAAAAGCTCGGCTGAGGCGATTCAAAAGCAATTTGGAGAGTCCCAAAAATTAATTAAGGACATTACGAAAGAAGTAACAGAGGTTAAAGAAGGGCAGAAGCAAGTCATAGGTTTTGCTGACCAGTTGCAAAACTTGCAGGATATATTGCAGAATCCGAAACGACGCGGGGTGCTCGGAGAGTATTATTTGGAAACTGTCCTTAAGAATGTTTTGCCTCCGAGTGGATTTCAAATGCAATATAAGTTTTCCGACGGCGAAATCGTTGATGCCGTGATTTTTCTGGACAAAGATAAAATACTCTCCGTTGATTCAAAGTTTTCTTTGGAAAACTACAATCGGATTCTTGAAGAGAGAGACCCGGTTGAAAGAGAGAAATTGGAAAAGATATTCAAGCAAGACCTCAAAAATCGCATTGACGAAACTTCCAAATACATCAGACCCAAAGAGGGAACTATGGATTTCGCTTTTATGTTTATTCCGTCCGAGGCGATTTATTATGATCTTTTGATAAACCAAGTGGGGGCGGTTAAAACAAGCACCAGAGATTTGATTGAATACGCTTTCCAACAGAAGCATGTGATTATTGTTTCCCCGACGTCTTTTATGGCGTATCTGCAGACCGTAATGCAGGGGTTGCGCGCCCTGCAGATAGAGGAGTCGGCGAAAGAGATACGCAAAAGGGTGGAGGAGCTCGGCAGGCATCTCAGTAATTATGAACAATTTATAAAAAAGCTGGGCAACAATCTTTCCACGACCGTGAATACTTACAATACTTCTTACAAGGAATTTGGAAAAATAGACAAAGATGTTCTGAGAATTACCGGCGAGGCAGTGGGTAGCGAGCCACAAGTGCTGGACAAACCCGAGGAAATAGAGTAATATACTCAGGTATTCCAACGGAAATAAAAAGTTTTGTGGCGACAGGATTAAGTTGGAGGATGTGTCGCATTCTTTTGAAAACCAATCGTTATCAAATTAATTTAAAAGGAATTTAGAGCAATTTAAATTCATATTATAAAAGGCAATGGAAAAAGCAAAAAAAACCCCAAAAACAACCAAGGCGGATTCAAAGGAGGCGACAAAGAAGAAAGTTGATGCTCTGGCGAAAGCCGTAAAGGAAACCAAGAAGACGCCCCTCAAAAAAGCGCCGGTCAAGAAAACCGACAAACAGGAATCGGAAGTTTTTGCCGTTATTCAAACCGGAGGGAAGCAGTATCTGGTAAGACCGGGAGAAACATTAAAGATAGAAAAAATCGTTCCGCCTGAAAAAGGGGACACTTTCGCTTTTGAGGAAATTCTTTTGGTGTTTGACGGAAAGGAGGCTAAAATCGGAACTCCTTACGTCAGCGGGGCGAAGGTAACGGCAAAAATAGAAGGCGATGAGAAAGACAAAAAAATCAGCGTTATCCGCTATAAATCAAAAACCAGGCAATTCAAAAAAAAAGGGCATCGTCAAATTCACACCAAAATTACTATTCTTGAAATAAAGTAGTTTATCGTTCAAAAACAACCCCGCAAGTTCGCGGGGTTGTTTTAATTTTGCGTCGTTCTCAAACAAGCGACTTTCTACGGTTACTTTCTGTTTTTTAGCGCGTTGTTCATTGTTTCACTGTCAATATATTCCAATTCCGTTCCGGTGGACAGCCCGCGTCCGAGACGAGTAACTTTGATTGGAAGAGGTTCAAGAATTTTTTCAATGTAGCGGGCGGTATTTTCGCCTTCAAGCGTCGCGCTTGTTGCAAGAATCACTTCCGCCGGTTTTTCTTTTTGCGCCTTATTGAATAATTCCTTAATAACCAAGCTGTTTTGTTTCTCGTTTTTCAAGGAAAGAGCCGAACCGAGAATGAAATATTTTCCGTTGTAAATTCCTGTTTTTTCAATATTATCAAGGTCAAGATTTTTCTCAACAACCATTAAGAGCGCCAAGTTTCTGTTTAGGCTTGAACATATCGGGCACTTATCGGAGGTGCCGTTTCCACGGTTTTCAAAATAACGGCGACAAGAAACGCATTGAACGGCGTTGTTTTTTATTTCTTTGATGAGTTTTGATAGCTCATCAACAAACTCATTGTCCGCGGACGACAAAAAGTAGGCGAATCTTTTCGCTTGTCGGGGTCCGATTCCGGGGAATTTCAAAAAATACTCAACTAATTTGTCAAACATAAAATTTTATTAGATTTGTCCGAAGTCGTCAGTTTCAATAGATGAGAAACTGACCATTTTGGGGTCAAAATAAAGCTTTGTGAAGCCCGTGGGACCATTCCTGTGCTTTTCTATAAGTATTTCGGCTATATTATCGCAATCATTTTGATTGTCCTTATATTTATCGTCCCTGTATATAAACATAACAACATCAGCGTCTTGCTCAATGGAACCGGAATCGCGCAAATCGTGAAGTTTCGGTTTCTTGTTCGGGCGCGATTCCAGGGCTCTTGAAAGCTGGGAAACGGCAAGAACCGGCACGTCCAGTTCTTTTGCCAATCCTTTAAGCGAACGGGATATTTCCGTCATCTGTTGAACCATATTGTCAGTTCTGTGGCGAGGCGCCATAAGTTGAAGATAGTCAACGATTATAAGTCCAAGCCCATGTTCAGACTGAAGACGGCGAGCCATGGAACGCATCTGCATAATATTGTTTGATGATTCGTCGTCAATGAATATCGGGGCTTTGGAAAGTTTTCCCAGGGCATTGCTTATGCGCGCGAATTCTTCATCGCTTGAAAGACGCCCCGTCCGCAATTTCCATGAATCAACCCGTGCTTCCGAAACCAGAAGCCTGTCAACGAGCGATTGCGAAGACATTTCCAAACTGAATATTCCAACCGGAATGTTTTGTTTGACCGCCACATTTCTGGCTATATCAAGCGCGAATGCCGTTTTACCCATAGATGGCCTTGCTGCCAAGATGATTAAGTCGGACTTCTGTAAACCGGCAAGTTGGCTGTCAAGTTCGGGAAATCCAGTCGGAATGCCTCTCAGCTCGCCTTTTGACTTGTGGAGACGGTCAATTCTTTCCCATGCGTCTTCAAGGGCGCTTTTCACGCTCGTGAATTTTTGTTTTAATGAGTTTTTAGTGATGCCGAATATCTTTTTTTCCGCCTCATCCAAAAGTTCGTCAACATCCCGCTCCTCGTTATATCCAAGATGGGAAATCTGACTTGACGATTCAATCAAGTCGCGCAGTATTCGTTTTTTGTGGACAATCTCGGCATAGTGTTTTGCATTAGAAGCGTTCGGGACGGTGTTTATAGTTTCGGTAAGATATGCTCTTCCGCCGATGTTTTCCAGTTGTTTTTTTTCCTTAAGCCGGGACGAAACAGACAGAATATCAATCGGCTCTTTTTTATCATAAAGATCAAACATCGCCTTGTAAATAATCCTGTGTTTTTCGCTATAGAAATCGTCTTGGGTAAGCAAATCTCCGACGATGTACGTGGCGACTGAATCGAGCATTAAGGAGCCCAGAACGCATTTTTCCGCGTCCAGGTCTTGCGGAGGCATTCGCGTTGCGGTAGATTGAGTTATTTGCTTGAAAGACATAATAATTACATTCTAGCACAATTTTTCTTTTCTTCAACTTTTGCGCCGGCGCGCTGACATGCACAAGTTCACTAACATATGGCACTCTTCTAAAAAGAAGAGAAATGAGACAATTTAATAAATTCAAAGGAACAAAGGGGTTTGGCGCCTTAATTTAACAACATTGTTCCGTTTTTTGGGCGGAACAGAGGAGGAGAAAAAAATGGAGTATCGAATCCGGCAGGGCTATGATGACGCAGATAAATGCGTCATAGATGTGGGTATAGATATAGGTGACCTTGAAGCGGGGTTACCTTTCGAAACACCCGCTCGTGAAACTTACAAGCGGATTAAAGAAGTAAAAGGGGTGATTTCCTTTAGCGTTGAGAATCGCTACAGGGTTTCCATGGGGAAAGGATCATTATTTTTCTGGGACGACATTGTCCCGGAAGTGATGGCCATTCTTCGGGACGCATTTGCTCCTGGAGAAAAAATAAATGAGATTGATTAAGCCCCCATCACCCCGAACCTGGTTCGGGGTGATTTTTTTATTTCTTTTTCAGCGAGCATCCCGCTGAACCGTCTCTCACTTCATAACCGAGAGATTTGATTTTTTCACGCAACGCATCCGATTCCTCCCAGTTTCCTGTTTTTCGCGCGACTTCTCTTGCTTCCGCCAACTCTTTGATTTCTTCCGGAACCCCTTCCTGTTCGCCGGCGTTGGTGAGATTCAACCCGAGAACTTCATCAAAGCGCAGAATGGTCGCCAGCTTTTCTTCCTTTGGAAGATCTGATTTCAACATTTTTTGCGCGACAGCCAGCGCCTGCGGCATATTCAAATCGTCGTTTATCGCCACCAAGAATTTATCGCTAAATTCACACTTAGGTGCCTTGCACCTAAGTCCACTTAGGTGCAAGGCACCTAAGTTGTTTATTTGATTTTTTAAATGCTCCAATCCATTTTTTGCCGCTTTTAAGCTTTCCCATGTAAAATTCATTTTTGAGCGGTAATGGGCTTGCAGGCATAAAAAGCGGAAGGCGAGGGGACTGAATCCTTTTTCTTCAAGGTCGCGAAGGGTGTAGAAATTTCCCAAGCTCTTGGACATTTTTTTATTGTCAACGAGCAGATGCTCGTTGTGCACCCAATAATTGACCGGCTTTGGACAGTCGTGTCCCGCCGCGCTTTGCGCCAGTTCGTCTTCGTGGTGGGGAAACTTTAAGTCAACACCTCCGGTGTGAATATCAAAAGGGAGTCCGAGCTCTTTCTCGGACATCGCGGAGCACTCAATGTGCCAGCCTGGTCTGCCGTTCCCCCAAGGGCTTTCCCATGCCGGTTCGCCATTTTTCGCGGCTTTCCATAAAACAAAATCACTTACATCTTCTTTTTCGTATTCGTCGGCGTTTACTCTGGCACCGGGCTTAATTTGCGATAAATCCAAATCCGCTAATTGTCCGTAGCGATATTTTTCAGCGTATTTTTTGATGTTAAAATAGACGGAGCCACCTTTTTCGTAAGCGAAGCCTTTGTCAACTAAAGCAGCGACAAGTTCCAGCATCTCGGAGATGGTTTCTGTTGCTCTCGGAGCCTCGTCCGGGCGGGGGATGTTCAGACGCTCCAAATCCTGCCAAAAATATTTTTCATAGATTTCCGTGTATCGCTTTAACGCTTCCATCGGCTCAAGCTCCGGAAATTTTTCCTTTGAACCGGCGATGGTTTTGTCGTCCACATCCGTGATGTTCATCACCCATTTTGTTTTGAAGCCGTTGAATTTTAATGTCCGAACAAGCGTATCCGAGAAAATATACGCGCGCAAATTTCCAATGTGCGCAAAATCGTAAACGGTCGGACCGCAAGTGTAAACTCCAGCCCCACCGCTTTTTATCGGAATAAATTCATCTTTTTCGCGCGAGAGTGAATTATATAATCGTAATTTAGACATTTTTTTATTTTAGAGCCATTTTTTGAATTTAAAAAACGAGAACATTATAAACATCGCGCCCAGCATCATCGCTACGATTATCCAAAAATCCCCCCGGGTTCCCACAATGGGGAGATATTTCGTATTCATACCAAAAAGACTCGTAAAGATTGCCAAAGGAAAGGTTACGAACGCCATAATTGTCAGAACTTTCATAATATCATTCGTTCTGTTTGAGAGAAGGGAATCATTCGTCTCCTGCAGAGAACCGATTGTCTCTTTGCTGCTTTCCAGCATATTCCAAACTTTATAATATTCTCCGATAAGATTATTCAGATAATGCGCGAATTCAGGTCCAAAAAATTTTTTGCCGGAATATTCAAAGGAAGAAAATATTTCCTTATGCGGGCTCAGAATCCTTCGGAAATCAAGAATATTTCTCCTAACATGTGATATTTTTCTGACCAAATTATGTTGAGCCGGCGTCTGTAAAAACATCTCTCTTTCTATTCTTTCTATTTTTATCTGAATCCCGTCAAGTTCTTTTAAAGAAATATTGTAGAGCTGTTTGACGATATAAAAGAAAAGGGAGGTTACATTTTGAGAAAGGTTGCTGGCGCGCAATATGGAATCGGCTTCAAAAGATTTGCTAAGCTCCACTATGATGTTTATCGTTTGGTAATGCGCCGTAATGAAAAAATTTTTTCCGATTATGAAATCTATTTCATAGCTGACATATTCTCTGCTAACCGGATTAAAGGCGGGGAAATGGAGAATGAGGTAAACAGAATCCTTATACAAATCAACTTTCGGGCGAAGGGTGGGTCTCAAAAGTTCGTCCGCCACAAGAGGGTGGATATGATATTTTTTCATCAATGATTTGACTTCTTCCGGGGTCGGAGACTCCAGATCAACCCATGTCATTTTTCTGTGCTTAAAAGTGGACATCATCCTTTTTATTATAACATAAATGATTTTTGCGACAAAAAGAATTGGAGGAAAACCCCTTCTTGAGGTATTATTAGGGAAAACAGGGGTTGCAATTAATTCTTAAACCGGGGGCGTTTTAGTTTGACCGTGTTCCAATAATTTGCGATAATATAATACAATGGAACGTTTTAAGAAAGTAGCGTATATTTCGGCGATATCCGCCCTTGTTATCGGAGTTTTTGTTGCGGGCGTTTTTTTCGGTTACTCGCAGAGACCTGCGATAGAAAGAGTCCATAATTTAATAAACAAAGATTCCGTCAAACCGGACAATGTTGATTTCTCCCCTTTTTGGGAAGCATGGAATGATGTTGACTCAAAATTCGTTTCAAACAACGGATTGGACACCCAGAAAAGAGTTTGGGGGGCGATTGAGGGTATGGTTAAATCTCTCGGAGATCCTTACTCAGTTTTTTTCCCGCCAAAGGAGGCAAAAATATTCAATGAGGACATTCAAGGAAATTTCGGCGGGGTTGGTATGGAAATAGGCGTTAGAAACGGTGTTTTGACCGTTATCGCTCCGCTCAAAGGAACACCGGCTTATCGCGCGGGAATAAAGACCGGGGACAAAATAATTAAAATAGACGATAAATCGTCCTCCAATATGATGGCGGATGAGGCGGTGAGGTTGATAAGAGGCAAAAAAGGAACCAAAGTGAAATTGACCATTTTGAGAGAAGGTGAGGATAAGCCACTTGAAATAAAAATAATCAGAGACACCATCAAAGTTCCGTCCCTAAAAACCGAGTCAAAAAAGGATGGCATTTTCGTTATAAGCCTTTATCTTTTTTCAGCGAATTCAGCCAATGATTTCAGGGACGCTTTGCGTGAATTTGTCAGCTCAAAAAAAACCAAATTCATTTTGGACTTGAGAGGAAACCCGGGTGGGTATCTTAACGCTTCGGTTGATATTGCCAGCTGGTTTTTGCCGCTTGGGAAAGTGGTTGCCAGAGAAAAATTCAGTGACGGGAAGGAGGTTATTTACAGGAGTAAGGGCTACGACATATTCAAGAAATTACCAATGGTTATTCTTGTGGACGGGGGAAGCGCTTCCGCTTCGGAAATTTTGGCTGGAGCTCTGCGGGAGCATGGAATTGCCACATTGGTTGGCGAGAAAACTTACGGAAAAGGTTCGGTTCAAGAATTGATTAAAATAACCCCTGAAACATCTTTGAAATTAACCATTGCAAGATGGCTCACTCCAAATGGAAAGTCAATATCAAAAGAAGGATTGGAACCGGATGTTAAAGTGGATTTCACAAAAGAGGATTTTGCCGCGGGAAAAGACCCGCAAATGGAAAAGGCGATTGAACTGCTTTTGAAAAAATAATTTTCTTCTCTTTTCCGCCCATGGCGGGCGAATTTTGCATTTTTTCTTCCGCTATGATACCATCAAAGCAATGAAAGTGATTCTAATAAAAGATGTTTCTGGACTGGGCAGAAAATATGATGTTAAGGACGTGAGCGACGGATACGCCCACAATTTTCTTATTGCGCGCAAACTGGCGGAGCCGGCCACCCTGAAAAAAATTGAGGCGACCAAGGTTAAGGAGAAACAGGTTGAGCAGTTAAAGAAAGTGGACGAGAATATTCTTGAAAAAAATCTCCAGGCACTTGAAGGACTTAAAGTATCAATTGAAGAGAAGGCGAACGAAAAAGGGCATTTGTTTTCCGGAATTCACAAAGAAGAAATTATTAAAATTTTAAAAGAGAAAAATCATATTGAAATTCCGGAAGGCTTGATTGATTTGGAACAGCCCATAAAAGAAACAGGAGAACATAAAATTTCAGTCCTCCCTCTCGGTAGAAAAAGCAAAGGGAGAGAATTCACTCTGGAAGTCCTTCCAAAATAGGGCATTGTCATACAACTCATTTTAGTCTTTTGAAGCCCGACCTTGATAAGTTCGTCTTTTTTATTTTTCCACATTTTGCGGATTGAGTCAGAATGGTGTATTATGAATATCAATGAGCAGATACATTTTTGTTGTCGGGGGAGTTATGTCCGGGGTGGGGAAGGGGGTCGCCTCTTCTTCCATAGGAAAAATCCTCCAAGACCAAGGATATAAGGTAACGGCAATAAAAATTGATCCCTATATAAATGTTGATGCCGGCACGATGAACCCCGTTGAACACGGGGAAGTTTTTGTTACGGAAGACGGGCTTGAGTCAGACCAGGACCTCGGTAATTACGAGAGATTCCTCGATGTTGATATGTATCGCTTTAATTATATGACCACGGGAGCCGTTTACGAAACCGTTATACACAAAGAACGCAATTTGGAGTACGGAGGAAAATGCGTAGAGGTTGTTCCGGATATTCCGAAAGAAGTCATATCGCGAATTGAATTCGCCGCCAAGAAAACGGGTGCCGATTTCACAATGATAGAAATAGGAGGGACAGTCGGGGAGTATCAGAATATGCTTTTTTTGGAGGCCGCCAGAATGATGAAATTAAAAAACCCATCAAAGGTTATTTTTGTTATGGTGAGTTATCTTCCCATACCGGACAAAGTGGGGGAGATGAAGACAAAGCCGACTCAATACGCCGCCAGGACGCTAAATACGGCTGGAATTCAGCCGGACATAATTATCGCCCGGTCACGAAGACCGTTAGACGCTCCGCGCAAGAAAAAAATTGCCATATTTTGCAACATTAAAGAAAGCGATGTTATTTCCGCTCCAGACCTGGAGACAATTTATGAAGTTCCGATAAATTTTGAAAGACAAGGGTTGGCTCAAAAAATTATTGAGAAGTTCAATTTTTTGACGAACGGGAACAAGAAGGACACACTTAAACCGCCGATTGAGGATAAGAAAAAAATTTCACGATGGAGGGCATTGGTGGCAAAAATAAGGATGTTGGACAATCGGTTGAATAAAAAAACAATCGATATCGGAATCGTGGGAAAATATTTTTCAACCGGAAAATTCATTCTTGCCGACTCTTATATTTCCGTAATAGAGGCGATTAAGCACGCCGCTTGGAAAAACGGATATCACCCCAACATAGAATGGATTGATTCCGAGCAATATGAGAAACATACCAATAAACTGAAAGAATTGAAGCGTTATGATGGGATTATCGTTCCCGGAGGATTTGGTTCGCGGGGAGTGGAAGGGAAGATAAAGGCCATCGGCTTCGCAAGGAAAGAGAAGATACCTTATCTTGGCTTGTGTTACGGAATGCAGTTGGCCGTCATTGAGGCGGCGAGAAATCTCGCACGTTTGAAAGGCGCCAATTCAACGGAGATAGATGAAAACACAAAATATCCGGTGATACATATTTCGGAAGACCAAAAGGCAAACATTAAAAACCAACGTTATGGCGGTTCTATGCGGTTGGGGGCTTATCCGTGCGAACTTAAAAAAGGAACGTTGAGCAGGAAAGCGTACAGCGAAAATACAGTCTTAGAAAGACATCGCCACCGGTACGAACTGAACAATGAATTTCGCGAGAAACTGGAAGAAGTTGGACTAAGTATGGCGGGGATTAACAGAGAACGCGGCCTTGTTGAAATAGTGGAACTGAAAAATCACCCGTTTTTTGTGGGTGTTCAGTTTCATCCGGAATTTAAGTCGCGCCCATTGAAGCCTCATCCGCTTTTTGATCAGTTCATAAAGAGCGCGATTAAGCTTGGAAGGAAAAATTAGAGAACGCTTACAACTTTATATTTTTTAGTTTGGCCGTCAAATCTTGTCTTTCTTTTTTCTGAAAATTTGACTTTCCCTTCTTTGATAGAGTAAAGCGTGTGGTCGTTTCCGACTTTCACGTTCTCTCCGGCAAGAATTTTCGTTCCGCGTTGGCGAACCAAAATAGACCCGCTTTTCGCTTGTTGTCCGTCTTGAAGTTTTACGCCGAGATATTTCGGTTTTGAATCCCGTAAATTACTGGCTGTTCCTCCTGCTTTTCTATGCGCCATAATACTTAATTTACTTCAGTCAAAATTAAGGATAAAATATCAAGATGACTGAATAAATATAGAAGTATGTTAACAAAGATAATTTTAAAAATCAAGTCCCATGGGGAAAAATTCGGAAAAATTCTTGAGCGAATCAAGCCACATGGGAATGACATTGCGATTGCCCTGATAATCATTTTTACAGCATTGATAAGCTTTGGATTAGGCAGATTGTCAAAAATAAGGGAAAATAAAACGCCCATTACGGTAACAAATATGATTCCCGTCAAAATTCCGGCAGGGAACACTACTGTGCCTAAACCCAATTCTGTCGCCAAGAAAACAGGTAGCCTTGTCGCGTCCAAAAAAGGGAGTAAATATCATTATCCATGGTGTTCCGGCGCTTTAAGAATAAAGGATTCAAATAAAATTTGGTTTTCTTCGGCAAAAGAAGCCAGGTTGGCGGGCTATACTCCAGCAAAAAACTGTAAAGGATTGAAATAAATTTAATCTTGTTATTTGTATCCTCGGTAAAATATCTGATTGCTTGAAATTGTGAATTTTTTTGCGGTTGTAAATTTTAGGCGGAATGCTATATTGATATCAGGTCTTTAACCTTTAAAATATGTAAAAACAGAGGAAATTATGACGAAAATTACGAAGATAATTGTAGCGTTAGATGGAATGAAGCATGGCGAAGCATTAAAACTTGCGGAGAAATTGAGTGGCCGGGACATACTTTTCAAGGTCAATGATTTGTTGGATGACAGGGAAGGACCATCTGTGATAGAGACCTTGAGACACCATGGCAGTGTAATGGTTGATTCAAAATTACACGACATACCAAACACAGTGAAAAATAGGATTATAAAGTATGCTAAATACAAACCGGAATTTATTACTGTGCATGCTTCAGGGGGTATTGAAATGATGAGGATGGCAGCAATGAACAGTTCGGAATCCGCAATTCTCGCTGTAACGGTTTTGACATCTCTGGGCGGGGAAGAATGCAATATTAATCTTGGTGGGTCTGTTAAGGCAAAGGTTTTGCAATATGCGCACAACGCGGTTTTAGCCGGAGTGCATGGGATTGTATGCTCACCAAACGAACTGGAGTTTCTTTCCAAATTCCCTGAATTAAAATCTTTAATCAAGGTGACTCCCGGCATCAGACCCAAATGGCATTTTGACCCGAAAGATGACCAATCCAGAGTTACAACCCCGGCGGATGCGGCAAGAATGGGCGCGGATTATTTAGTAATCGGAAGACCTATTGTTGAAGCAGATAATCCTGTTGAAGCAGTCAAAAAGATTCAGGAAGAGATATCTAATGCTATCATGATGGCTTAAAATAAATAAAATAGCGGTGATTCTTAAAACCAATAGCATCACCGCTATTTTATTTATTTTTTTGAAGCCCTAAGGGTTGAAAACAATAATGCCACCTCAAAAGCCACCGATAAATCCAGTGACTAAGGGGTGGAAATTAGCTTTATGGAATAGAGGGGGAGGAGTTTTTGGTTTCCCGGGAGAGGGAAGGAATCAGTTTTTCCAGTTTTTTTCGCCGGTTGAAAGTATGTCGTTTTATTTGTCAGCGAGTTTCAAAATTCCGCAGACTTTTAAGGTTAACTGTATATTGGATTGCAAAGGCGAATATTTCGGAATATAATCTAAATGTGATGGAAAACCTTGATTTTCTCAACAATAAATACAGTCTCCGAAATTCTCAGGAGGTGAAATCCGCCGCAAAGCGGACCGAAATAAGAGAAGGCAAAGAATTCCCTGAAGACCCGGGAGAAAGAATTCAAAATTACCTTGATCGATTCAAGGAGATTACAGGACGGAAAGACCCGCACGAAAGGGAGAGGGGGTTGGAGGCGTTAAAAAAGGTGCTTTGCAGAAAATTTGTCATCAAACCCGAGAAAATCCCTGAGACTTATTTAAATTCAATAAAACTTAGAAGAAGAAAAAGAGGGGACAGAGAGAGTATTGAAATTTCCGACGAGTATCGCAAAAGCATCTCCGTCGGTATTGTCAAAGACCAAGAAAAATCCTTAGGCAGGTGGGTGGATTATTTGGCTTCCGAGAATACCAAATTTCCGGATTGGCTTAAATATTATACTCTTAGGAATATTCTCAAAATGGGAAGATATAACAAGGAAAGGGAAAAATTTGCCGAGCGTTACGGAGGGGCAGTTGCTCAATTTGCGGATATCAACCGCGAAGCTTTGGGAATTGTGCTCAGCGATATTGAGGCGAAATACTCCGGGGATAAAAGCAAGACAGAGGAAGCATCGCAATTTTTAAGACGGCACGACATTGAAACCGAAGTGAAAGAAAAATACAGACAAGCTCTGGATAAAAAAAATTTTTCCAAACTTTATGCTCTCGCCATAGAAGAGTTTAATCCCATACCCGAAGAATTGCTCAAAATTACCAGAGGAAAGTGGATTGAATATCCGAAAGGCTCTGATTATGCGAGCGTGGTAGAGTCCATTTCAGATTACGGCACCGGATGGTGTTTGAAGGGCGAATCCATCTCTGAATGGTATCTTGAGAATAACAATCTTTACATTTATTATTCTCAAGACAAAAAAGGGAATCCAGTTATTCCGCGAGTGGTTATGGTGGTAAACTCGGATAATAAAATTGAAGAAATGCGCGGCGTCGCCCGTGGGGAAAATCTTGATCCTTATATCGGAGAGGTTGTTGAAGAAAAATTAAAAGAGCATCCGGATGGAAAAAAGTTTGAAAAAGAATCAGCTGACACTAAACTTCTTACTGAAATTGACCGGAAAACCAAAAATAAAGAATCTCTCAGTAAAGACGATTTGCTTTTTTTATACGAAATCAATTCCCCCATAGAGGGGTTTGGTTACGATAAAGAAAGAGCCCCGAGGATTAACGAGATAAGAAAAACAAGGAATAGAGAAGAAGATATGCCGATTGTCTTTGATTGCGCTCCGGACCAAATAGCCTATGGGACAGAATTTGTAAACGGAAACACCAAAGCGTACATTGGAGAATGGAATACGGAAGTTTTTCAAGTTATTAGGAAATATCCGAATATTAAATACTTTTATGAGTCATTTCCTGAAAACAAAATATTCATACTCAAGAATAGGACTAATCCCGACATTAATTCTCCGGGAAAAGCCGAGCAAGCCTTAAAAAAGAAGAATATTTATTTGTCAAAATTCGGAATGGATATTCTTTACAAAATTAAATTCAACAAAGAAGCCAGAACCTTTAAACTCGCGCAATTTACGGTTGAACAGCTCGGTTTCCCAAAAGGCGCCACTATGGATGAAATATACGCAAAAGCGCGCGAAGCCGGGTTACTGCTTGTTCCTCCGGATATTGCCGTTCAGTTGGCTTTGCAATACAACGAAAAGGACTTGAAATTGATTGCCATAAAGCAGATTGCCGACCGTGATGGCGACTTAAATATCTTTAGTTTGGAGGCAGACGGCTCTCTTTGCGCTCGCGGTGCCGCTCCGGACAGCAAATGGGACCCCGATTTTCAGTTTGTTTTTTCTTTTCGCGAACCACTTGAAGATAAAAGGGTCTCGGCGTAATGCCACATAGAATAAACCGAGCTCGGGCGTTAGGGTAATTTTAAAAAATTTAAAGATTTGATTCCCTTGCTTTCTTTTTTGAAACTGTCAATGTGGTAATTTTTTTCGTGGAACGGAGTGGGATGAGTTTTTCCCGGATTTCTTGGGGGAGGGAAGGGATTAGTTTTTCCAGTTTTTTCTCGTCCGCTGACAGGATTTCATCCCATTTGTTTATTGACTCAAGAATTTCTTCCGCCTTTTCCATGTTGTAAGAAACGCTTTCGCGCGCCGTTCTGGTAATGTATCCTTCTTCCCCAAAAACTCTTTCTATCTTTTGGTCGTCCATAAAGCCGTAAATGGCGGTTTTCAGCTCGTCAAGGCGCTCTTTGTTTTTCTGGTTTTGCTCTTTTATTTCAAGATATTCTTTTACAATTTCCTTGATTTCTTCTTCGGTTTTCGGTTCGGCATCCGGACTCTTGTATAAATGTTTCCACATCGGGCACATTTCTTTATATCCGCACCAGTCGCACAGGGCGGAAGGAAGGGGAGGGAAGTTGTAATTGTCGGCGATGCGACCCTCTATTTCTTCTATTGAATTTAAAATGCTTCGCGTTGTTTCTTCCAGCTCCTTGGCGGAACGGGTCGTTGAAATTTTTTCCCCATGCTTTAAAAAATAGAGACTTAATTTTATTTTGCGAGGGGAGAGGTGGGGCCATCGTTTTATCAATCCGAGGTGATAGATGGACATTTGCAAATCCTCATCAACGGCGGCTTGGGAGGGCATCCTTTTGGCGGTTTTGTAATCAATAATCTCGTAAGAGTCGTCTTCCGGGTTTTTATCCATTCTGTCTATAACGCCTGTCAAAATGTGTTTTTCTTTTGTTTTGGGGTCATCCAATTCAACGCTGAAAAATGATTCAAGCTCAATCGTATTAAAATTCCAGGGTTGGTTCTTTTTATAAAAATTCTTCAAAAGGGAAACGCCTTCTTCGCGATACGCTTTTTTTCTTTCTTGGGAGCTTTCATCTTTGAAACTTTCCGATTGTTTTTCCCATTTATCATAGAAAAAATCAATAACTTCATCCAGTGTGGGGTAGAGGGGGGTGCGTTCAAACATATATTTAAGGGAGGCATGTATAGCCGAACCGAACGCCATTTCAATATTTTTAGGGACGCGAATCTTGTCAATTTGCTGGAATTTGAATTTCAGCGGACAGGTTTTGTATGTATCCAAAGAAGAGTATGAGATACGCATGATTAGGGTATTATAGCATAATTGCTTTTTCCGGAGAAGTGACATAAAATAATCGTTGGAAAGGGAGGAAATATGGATGCCAAAAAACTGAGAAAAATAAGAGAGATTTGTCTTGATTCCGGGTTTTGCGACCCCATAAACAAGACATTGGCGGAATGCGAAAAATGCATTGTCGCCGAAAAGCCCGACAAAAGTTTCCGGCCCAGAAGGAGTAATTCCGGACCGTTGGATTAAAAACGTCCGGGACGCGTAATCGCCCAAAGGGGAAGTTTATACTTCCCCTTTTGTTATTTTTTATATACTATGTCGCACAATATACCTTTTGCGACATAGTATTCCGATTTTACCTTTTGTTTCCTCCTCCGCCGGAAAAATCAACGCTGGGAGCATATTTAACAGTGTCCATGCTTTTTCCTCCTTTTATTCTATTCATATTCTTAATAAAGGAACTCCAAATCAACTTGTTAAAAACGTCATACCAAAGATATCTTGCCGGTCCGGCCAAATGATTATTCCACAGATATTTGACTCCTCCCAAAACATACGAAAAATTATGCTGAACAATATTACTCTCAGCAAATGATTGAATATTGAAACCTAAATAGCTTAGTATCGCGATTCCTATGATTATAAATATAATCCACCGAATCATACTTTTATTATACTGGACTTTATTGATTAAGCCAATAGCTAGGACATTACAGATATGAAAGCGGGTTCAGATACGCTTTTTTGTCCGCTATCGGGATGTAGGCGTTTTTGCAGTTTATGCTCCTTGTAAATTTGGTTATTTTGACACCTTGTGTGGCGTAAACGGTAAAGTGCAAATGAGGACCGGTAGCGTAACCGGTTTGTCCACTGTAAGCTATTACCGCTCCGGAAGAAACGCTTTCTCCCGCATCAACTTTTATTTTTGAAAGATGGGCGTAAAGAGTTGAAAGCCCGTTACCGTGTCGCAAAAGAATCCATTTTCCATAAGAATAACAGCCCTTGATGCTATCTGTGTTTCCCACCCCCTCCACGATTCCGGCTGAAGCGGCTCTAACGCGGGTGCCGAAAGATGCCCTGAAATCAAGCCCTGTGTGTCCTCCCCCGTTGTAAATCTGAGGATTTTTGGTGGCGAATTTCGTGTTGCCGAAATACTGGGTAATGCAATAAATATTACCGAGCGCGCTTTTATATGATTTGCAGTTTTGCATATACTCATTGCTGAATGGCCACTTCAAAATGCCGGAACCGGTCGGAGGAATGCTGTTTGGGTCTATAACAATTCTTAATTGTGATTCCATTTCTGCCAGTTCCCTTTCAAACGCCTCTTTTTTTGCCAATCTCTCTTTCAAAAGTTTCCTGTAATTTAATTCTTTGTTTTGGGTTTTTTTCAAAAGGCTGTTTTTTACCGCCTTGTTTCTGTTGACGAGATATTTTTGATCAAGGAGTTGGGACTTCAAGCTTTCTTGCTTTTTTTTCTCTATTTGTTCTTGTCCTTTTTTCTGACTCAAGACTGTTATTGTCGCTCTAATATCGTTAAGGTTGTCCTTAATATTTTTTTGAATATTCTTCATTCTTTCCAAATCTCCGAAAAAATCTGAGAAACTGTCATTCGCCAAGCTTATTTCCACCAGGGAGCGCGATTCCAATTCATTCATTTGCCTGATAATTTCCCCCATAATTTTTTTTCTTTGGGAGATGTCATCCGTTTTGCCACTAATTTCAATGCCAAGCCTTTCAATGTTCAGACCAGACTCTTCTATTTTTTTTTGTGTGAGATAAATGGAGCTGTTTAACGCCTTGGCGTTTAATTCCAAGCGGTAAAGTTCGTTTTTAAGAGTATTCTTTTCCCCTGTTACGGAGTCAATTTGCTGGCGGTATTTTTTGATATCTTTTTCAATATTCGCGATTTGATTGCTTCTTTGTTCAATTTGATTTTTTAAATCGTTTATTTTGGAAGCGTTTGCTCCGGAGTGAAAAACAAAAAAAGCGAGAATCAGTATTACAATCGGAAATCGTAAATCTTTAAATTTTAATCTATAATTTCGCATTTTTAATTTTGAATTTTCAACTCGGCGTTTTTAAGTCTTCTCAGGGTTTCTTCCTTGCCTAAAATTTCAGCTACGGAAAAAGGGTCCGGCGATTTATCAAGTCCAGTTAATGCCATTCTGAACGGCCACAGCACATTCCCTCTGCCCTGCTCTTCCGCGTAATCCCAGACCGCTTTTTTAACGCTTTCGGAGGAAAAATCTGGTGTATCTAACGGTTCCAGGAATTTGACAATTTCTTCTAGGTGTTTTTTGGTTGCGTTCAAATCTCTTTCCTTTTTCCAAAGCAGTTTTTCTTTTTCATATTCGGGCTGTTCAAAAAAATATCCTATTTCTTCCCCCGCTTCCGTTAGTGTGTTCATTCTTTCCTGTTTGATTTTTACGATTTTCCTTATTTTTTCCATCTGTCCGTCGGCTGTCGGATAACGGCTGACAATGTATGGCAAGCAAAGTTCTGTCAGTTTGCCGGTATCCATGTTTTTTATGTATTGGCTGTTCAGCCAATCAAGGCGGTCCGTGTTGAAAACCGCGCCCCCTTTTTGGATTTTTTTCAAGGAGAATTCTTTAATAAGCTCCTCCATACTGAAAATTTCCCTTTCGTCGCCCGGGTTCCAGCCCAAAAATGCCATGAAATTGACGAGCGCTTTAGGGAGATACCCTTTTTCACGGTATTCGTTCACGGAAGCCGCTCCGTGCCGTTTGGACAGTTTTGACCGGTCGGCGCCCAGAATAAGCGGTATGTGGGCGTATATTGGTCGTGAAGCGCCGATTGCGTTCTGGATGAGGATTTGCCTGGGCGTGTTGGAAATGTGATCCTCGCCCCGTATAATGTGCGTAATTCCCATCTCAAAATCATCCACGACGACCGCCAAATGATACAGTGGCGTTTCTTCATCCTTAGCGATGACAAAGTCTCCCAGTTCCGTCGTGTCAAATTCAATTTCTCCGCGAATTTCATCCTTGAAGCTGACTTTCAGGTTTGGATTTTTGAAACGAATGACGGACTTGCTTTTACCTTCCTTTTCTTCTGAAACATACGCCTTTCCGCCGTTCAGCAGTTTTTGAATGTATTTTTTGTAAATTTCACCCCTTTCGCTCTGTCTGTAAAATTCGTCCCATTCAATGCCCAGCCATTTCAGCCCGTTAAGAATGTCATCCTCGTATTCCTTTTTTGAGCGCTCTTTGTCCGTGTCCTCAATCCGCAAAACAAACTTGCCGCCATTCTGCCTGGCGAATAAATAATTAAACAATGCCGTCCTCACCCCGCCCACATGCAAAACTCCCGTCGGCGACGGCGCAAATCGGGTGCGAACTTGCTCCTTTTGACTTGCATCGGTATCGTTTGCAGGTTTGGTTTTATCCATGAAAGTATTTTAACATAAAAGAGGGTGAAGAAGATAATGTCTGCCGAAAGAAAACGTCGGTGGCTGCGCCGCTGGTGAAGAAAAAAGGCATTATTTTTAATCTTGAATCACCTTGTCGCGCAACGGAAAGGGAGATGCCTTTAGGTTTCTGAAGAAAATGATGAAGAGCATTAACTTCCGGCAAACTGCACAAGTTCACTAACATATGGCACTCTTCTAAAAAGAAGAGAAATGAGACAATTTAATAAATTCAAAGGAACAAAGGGGTTTTTGAGTTTGTATGAA
>VAOY01019504.1_pt1 | contig 51797 bp, 40 predicted proteins | sample 3393881 | NCBI WGS metagenome assembly VAOY01 (sample SAMN08290430, study PRJNA428436) | hydrothermal vent metagenome | isolation source: Deep-sea hydrothermal vent chimney | place: Indian Ocean: Southwest Indian Ridge
AAATCACAGGTTAAAAACTGATAATGAGGAGGATATGACGGATGAATTCAAAATTGCATCATAATATCAAGCAGAAAAACGAACTGCAAAACTTAAGTAAACAGTAAAGGTATGATTATGTATAGATTGATTGTTTTGGCCGGCTTAGTGCTTTTTGCCGCGACCGGCTGTATGAATTTTCAATATCAGGGCGCTGAATTCACCCCTACCGGTAAAGCCAGTATCTACGAACACAAAAAAAATATTCCTGATAAAAAATATCTGGTTATGGGTAAATGTGTCGTTTCAGGCCGTTATAACGATATTACACGCGAAGAAATTTATTTACGGCTTCAGAAAGAAGCCGAAAGCAAAGGTGCGGACGCGGTATTGATTAGAGCTTATCAAATTGTTCCGACCGGCATGTCGGAAAAGGGCCTTTTGAATCAGGATTCGGTCAGTTTATGGTCTGAAGGAAGCGTGACGAATTCAGGCTGGAATCAATTATACGGTGATTTTGACCAGTATTACGGCCAGGTCGGGAGAAAAAACAAAAGTTCCGTACCTCTTTCATACACTAGAATTGTCCGGGCGTCTTTTATAAAATATGACAAAAATTTACCCGAAGATTTCGACATGGCGGCATTCAGGAAAAAATGGCATAAGTGGTCGAAGAAGCTGAAGAAACTCAAGCCGCCGGTTGCTTTAAAAACGCCGCCGCCTGAAAAGGGACATGATGTCGTTAATTTCCGCGACATGAACTAGCGAGGCAATGTATGAAAAAACGACAAACTTCTTTTGATTTATTCGGGGAAAGCCGGGAGTCTCCCGGTTCTTCCCAAACACCTCCGCAAACAAATGATATGCCTGAAGAAATTTCCGGAAAAGCCGAAGTTGCGCGGCCTTTAACGCCATTGAAAATGAAACAGGCGGTGCTGTATTGGCTGGCAAAACAAAATCCCGGCGGAATTGCGACGAAAGTTGCCACCCGTATTTCTAAATATCAGGTTGACGCCGCTGCTTTCTGGTCGCTTCCGGCAGGAGCCAGGCGGCGTGTTGAAAAAACAGTTTTAGTGGAAATCCGCCACGACCGGGATCACTGCTGGCCGGATTGCGGTAACCGGGAGACTATTTTGAAAAGTATTCGCGAATTAAAAGCGGAGAAAGCGTCTTTGGAAAAAGTTATCGAACAGACGGAACCGCATTTGAAAGCGAGCGACACCCTGTTCGAGGAATATGACTGCTGGGATTACGAAAAAAGTCAAAATGCCGACTATCATAAATGTTTAAGCAAACTCAATAATTTGCAGCATAGTTTATACAAAGGCAGCCGTCTGGAATTAATTCGCCAGTCGCAAACCGCGGATTTCATTTATGTCGCGTTCCCGGAAGGAACAATTCACGCGGATGAACTCATCGACGGCATCGGCCTGCTTGCCATCAAAGACAATTTGGAAATAGAAGAAATCAAAACTCCCGACGCCTTGAGCTGCAAAGCGGAAAACAGAAACCATATTGTACAGAATATTGCCATAGCCTGCCGGAAAAGTTTACTTTTCGCCAACGGGATCAATATTTTCCCGAATAAAATTTTCGTCACCCGTCCACCGCGAAGAAGGCGCAAATAATGTTCAGGCTATTATTGACAATACGTCATCTGGCAGAATATGTTTTCGTGTTGATTTTTTATTTTCTGTTAAAAATACAGCCCCGCTTTATGCTTAAAATGATGGCATTTTGTTTTGGCTCGACAGCCTATTTGCTTCCTGCCGTCCGGAAATTGATTAATGCCAATATAAAAACCGCTTTCCCCGAAAAAGACAAGCGCGAAATCAAAGCTGTCGGACGGGCGAGCCTCATCAATTTCATTCGCAATATGCTGGAATTTTTCTGGATGGTCAACAGGCGGAGGCGAATTGAGAAATATACTTCGCTTACGCCGGAAATAACCGAAATTTTAGCTCGCCATGCCGCCAATGACGAACGGGTTATCATGGTTAATCCGCATTTGGGCAGCTGGGAAGCTTCAGGCCTGATCGCGCCGTATTATTCCGGCGTAAAAATGGCCGCCATCGTCAACCCCTTAAGCAATCCGTACTTAAACAAATTGTTTAATTCCGGTAATCGTGAAAAAACGAAAGGTATGCAGGTGATTTTTTCCAGAGGCGCGGTCCGGGCGACGATCAAGGCTTTACGCGACGGTTTCAATGTCGGAATTCTGATTGACCAGAACACCAAAGTCAGGGAGGGGGGAGCTTTCGTCAATTTTTTCGGGCTGCCGGTTCCATGCAGTAAAGCGCCGGCGGAATTTGTTCGTTTCGGCATGGCGCATGATATTAAAACAGTGGTGATTTTCGGCGTTTCCCTGCGCCGCGAAGATGGTGTTATGGCGGCGCAAAGCAGGCCTTTATCCAAAGCGCCTGAAGAATACGAAGCGGAAGAAATGATTCAGGAATTAATCAGTATTTCTGAAGAATTCATTCGCAAATATCCTGAACAATATCTCTGGATTTACAAGCGTTTCGCGCATATCCCGCAGGGAATTGACGAAAACCTGAAAAAACGTTATCCATATTACGCGCGCGTCGTCAAAGATTCATTTTATTCAAAAGTCAAAAAGGTCAACCCGAAAAGCAATACCATTAAGAAAAATCCTTGATACTGCAAAGGTTCTGTCAAAAGTTTTAACTTTGTTTTCTATTTATCTTGTTTTTATTTATATGTTTATGATGATAGTTTTTCTTTCCGCTGTTTTTGCGCGAAAAATTTCATTTAGAAAAATGTATTTTTATCAATGTAGCACAAGCGTCTCGCTTGTGAATATTCTCAAGCGAGACGCTTGTGCTACATTATCAAACAAGCTGAAAAAAACAATAATATTGTTTTTTCAGAACACTTTTTGTAATGTTTGTTTAATATGTTAGTTTACTGAGGATGGACAAAATGGTTTTGAGCCTAAATATCATTTTCGCGGCGGAACGAAATTGATCACGCATGGTAAGGGTTCCCGGCGTGAAATTTAAGATTCAGTTATCAGGAAATTCCGAATAACTGCCAGTGGTGGGAAAAACTATTACTAATTTTTACAATCTTGACGCTATTATTTCAGTCGGTTAGCATGTGAACAGTGTTAAGGTTTGAGAGTTAAGTTTTAATTAAGGTTTTTTTAAAATGAGTGAAGTTCGATGTCCGATATGTAATTCAAACGAATATACGACTGAACAGGAAGTTTTTAATCCTGGTTGTGGTTGCCTTGGAGCGTTGTTATTTGGCTGGTGGGGGTTGCTTTTTGGCTTATTGGGTAATAATACGAATATTGTCTGTCTGAATTGCGGACACAAATGGAAACCTGGAAGTAAGTAGCACTGTTTCTCCGAAGCGGCTGAATACGCGGACGGCCAAATTACAAATGATAATAAACAGACGCTTGGCAGGGCGGCTAATAGAAGTTAAATAATTTAACAATAAAAAAGCCTTTGTGCTTAATGGTTAATCAAAATGGAAGCGGTTAAATTTATTCATTGCGCGGACTTACATCTGGGCAGTCCGTTCAAGGGAATCAGCAGCGGCAACGCGGCTCTGGGTTCGGCTTTGGCGGCGGCGACTTTCGATGCGTTCAGGAATATTATCGACCTGGCGCTTGAGCGTAAAATAGATTTCCTGCTTATCGCCGGTGATGTTTTCGACAGCGAAGACCGCAGTCTGCACAGCCGTTTGTTTTTCAAAAAACAACTCGAACGACTGGAAACTGAAAACATCAAATGCTTCATTGTCTGCGGCAATCATGACCCGCTCTTATCCTGGTCGCAGGCAGTCGAACTTCCCGGAAATACCCTTATTTTCGCCGCCGGCAAAGCACAGACTTTTATTGTGGAACGCGCCGGCCGGGACTTGGCGGCAATTTGCGGAACCAGTTTCGGCAGCAGTAAAGTCAAAACCAATCTGGCCAGGAAATTCAAGCGGGAACGCTCTGATATTCCAGCCATTGCCTTACTGCATGCCAATATTGAATGCGGTTCTCATGCCAATTACGCTCCCGCAAAATTGAGCGATCTGGAGAAAAGCGGTTTTGATTACTGGGCGCTGGGACACGTTCATTCTTTCGCGGTCTTGAACAAAGCCTGCCCGGCGGTGGTTTATCCCGGCTGTCCGCAAGGCACGAGCCCGCGCGAAACCGGAGAAAAAACCTGCTGCTTCGTTCAACTGCAAAATCATTCCGACCCGCGGATAGAAGCGGTCGTCGTCGATGAGATTCGTTACGCGTTCAAAGAAGTGAATATATCCGGCATAGATACTTTCGAGGATTTATTTGCGACTGTAAATGAATGTTGTGACAAAATCATCCGCGAAAACGGCAAGCGCAAAACCGTACTGCGCTTGAAACTTTCAGGGCGCGGCAAATTGAATAAGGAATTGCGCGATGAAGCCGAAAACGATGAGTTGGCGGAACGTTTTGAAAGCGAAACAGACGCCTTTGGCGACCAGCTTTTTTTAAATCGCGTCGAGCTTTCGACCCGGGACGATTATGCTATGGAAAATTTAAATCAGGACAGCGGTTTCATCGCCGATTTACTCGCCTGTTCTGACGAAATGCTCGAAAATCCTGAAGAAATGGAAAAGCTGGAAGCGGAAATGAAACTGATTTATAAAAAATGTCGTGCCATGCCGCGTTTCAGCGACGATGAACTGCGCGAAATTATTGAAGACGCGAAACATCTGGTTCTGGATAAACTCCTGGGGGAATACGGCAAATGATTATCAAAAACATACATATTGATAATTACGGAAAATATTCCGCCCGCTCATTTGGAGGGCTCGCCAAAGGCGTTAACGTTATTTTCGGCCCCAACGAACACGGCAAGACAACTTTACTCGAATTCGTCAGACGAATGTTTTTCGGTTTTCCGCGAAAAGATCTTAACAAAAATCGTTTTGAGCCGATTAACGGCAGCAATCCCGGCGGCAGATTGATTTGCACCCTTGATTCCGGCGCGGAGCTCACTATTGAACGTACAGGCTGGAAAAAAGGCGGGGCGCTCAAGCTTGATTCCGTCGACAGCAGTTCGCGCGAATTAAATGAATTACTACGGGCGGGCGAATTGTTTTATCACAATGTCTACGCCATCACCATTGAGGAACTTTATTCGGTTGACTCCCTCAAGGGTGAAGACATCAAGAGTCGTATTTACGGGGCCGGGCTGGATTTAGGCGGCGTATCGCTGGCACAGGTGAAAAAACAATTTAAGGACAAGGCGGAAAAAATATTTAAACCCGGTGGCTCAAAACAGCGGATTCACGAGCTGAACGAGCAAGTTAAAAGTTACGAACAGCAAATAAAAACCGCCGATGAAAATCTCAATTATTATGAGGAAATTATCGCTGAACAAAAACGAAACGACGCCGACATAGAATCTTTACGCGACAAAATAAAAAAAATCTCCGGGCTGAATGAATTTATAGATTACGAAGCTTTGACCCGGAAATTAGAAAAGATTCCCAATGTTCCGCCCGTAAGCCAGGAAGACATTGAGGAATATCTGGAATTGAGCGCTGAGCTGAAAGCCGCTTCCGGTAGTTTGGCCAAAAGCAAGGCAAAACAGCTTGAACTGCGGGAAAAAATAAAGGCCGTTAATATAAACTCCGCACTGCTTGAACTCGGCCCGGAAGTTACCCTGCTCGAACGCTCATCCGAACTTTACAGCAGCGACAGCGAAGACGCGAAAAAACAAAAAGGGCAAATTGAAAAACTCAAAAAACAATCAGCTGAAACCAGGCGGAATATCGCTTCCCTCTGGCGGGAAGATAAAATTCCGGATAAATTCAGTTTTAATTTAGAGTTCATAAGCCGAACCAATGAATTTGAACGGGAATTCAGCGACTTAAGGCAGCAGAAAATAAGCTCGGACATCCTGCTCCAGCAACAAACGCAAATTTCTCAAGCCGCTCCGCCGAAAAATGTATTGTCCCTGCTGATTATCGGAATACTTGATTTAACGATGATTGCCACCGGTATATTAATAAACTCACCCGCCGTAATTTTAATTGCTGTAATCATCTGCATTCCTACAGCTATTGCGGCGGCGCAAAGTTTCAACGAGGCGGCATCGGCTGACGATAAAGTTAAAACAGACCCTTTTGAAGAAAAACTCAACGAACTTGAGATTCGCTGGAAAGATTTTCTCAGGCAAAAATTTTTCAAGGATATATTAGCTCCACGGGATTTATCGGCCGGTGCTGAAATATATAAAAATTATTTGAAAGATCAAAGCTCAATGGCTGCTTTGCAGCAGGAATTAAATGACAAAGAGCTCCGGCTGAGTAATATTGATGAAACACTGCGCAAAGTCTCAACAAGGCTTGACAAACAAAGTTTGACCACGGACGCCCTGGCGAATATTGAAATTATTTCCAAAATTTTCAGACAGAATGAAAAAGCTTCAGTTGAATATGGAAATTTGCTCTCGGAACTGAAAAAACTTGAATCCAGTCTGGATTCGGCCCGGAACGAAGTAACAAGCCGCGAATCCGCACTCAAGGACTTGCGGGCTAAATTTCAGGCGAAAGACTTAAAGGATTTGCGGCGGATGCTTGCCTGCGGCCGGGAACGCAAAAACTTAAATGAAAAACTTGAAGAAAGCGGGAAACGGCTGAAAAATATTTTCGGGCTGAACGCAGAAATGGACGCTATCCGCAGCCAGTTGGAAAATTTTTCGCATGAGCATGCCGAACAGAAAGAGTCTTTGGAAAAAGACTTAGATAAATTGAAGCGCCGGCAGGGAGAATTAACTAACGAACAAAAGAACCTTGTTTCGGCGGATAAGCTTGTTGTCCTGCATAACGAACATGAACGCTGTATCCAGCAGATTCGAAATTGTGCCTTACAATGGGGCAAATATAAAGCCGCGGAACTTTTGATCAAGCGCGCCGTGAATAAATACGAACAGGAGCGGCAGCCGGAAGTTATCAGCCAGGCAACGGAAATATTCAAGCGGCTGACTAACGGGCTTTATGTAAATATCCGCAAACCCGCCGAGTCTGATGATTTATTACTGGTGGGCGTCAATGGCGCGACCCGCAAAGTGCTCGAACTCAGCCGCGGCACCCGCGAACAACTTTATCTGGCGATGCGTCTGGGTTTGATAGAACAATACGAAGAAAAAACCGAAAGCCTGCCGCTTATATTTGACGATATTTTGGTTAATTTCGATAAAACCCGTCTCAAGTCAGCGGTGGAGACGATTTTCAAGTTTGCCGGGAAGCGGCAGGTAATTATCTTAACCTGCCATGAAAACATACATTCCCTGCTTCTCAAATATGGAGCCAATGATATCTCATTGACAAAATAATTATGGGTCTTCAGTAGTCAAGACCACCGCCTTCCTTGCGGAATGCTTCGCCAGCGGGTGTAATTTCCAAAATAAATTCAGGTAAATTATTTGCTGAAATTTTTTAACCGTTATTTCGGTAAAAGTAACGGTTATTTTTCAAAAATCTTTTTGACACCAAATATTAAATCGGAATGACTTGGATGAACTTTATGGATATATGTATTCTCGTGGGTCTCTTCGTTGCTGCTTTTATTCTAAAATGTGTGAAGAAGTGTTCTATAACTCCAGATCCCTGGGAAAATGAAATAAGTAGAGATGAGGTAAATAAATTAAAAAGCGAAGTATGTTTGAGATGTTGCGCAGAGGTAAAGGCGGGGCAGTACTATTGTTCTAAATGTAACAATGCTACAGGTAAATATGTTCCATACCTTCCTTTTATAAATATTCCATTTAATTATTCAATGCACTGGACTTTATGGTCAAAACTAAAGTCTAAGGACCACAGTTTAGTTTATAAAGCAGTGGCAGTCCTGTTCATAGCCTGCACTGCGCCGCTGATGATTATCGTATATTGCCTGAATTGCGTTGGTGAATGGAATAAAAGCCCTTTGGCGGTGCATTAAACTGTAATCCAAGGCTGGTACATTGTCATGAATTAATTGTTTGCCGGACCTCATGGAAAAGCACGGCCGGGGCCAGCCGTGCTTTTCGCTAATTTTGTATTTTTTGAAATTTCGCCTCAAAATATCCGTCTACTCTGGTTTACAGGTATCCAGATCGATATTCAATTGCTCTATTTTGTAATGAAGAATGCGCGGCGTAAGCTGTAGTTGACGCGCGGTGGCGGCAACATTACCGTGTTTGAGCTTGAGGGCGTCAATAATTAATTCACATTCAAATGCTTTAACTAAAGTAGCAAAATCAGCATTCGTTTTAGCGTGACGAACAGTGCTGGAAAATCCATGGTCCGCCTGCAGTGCCGGCGGCAGATTGTAGACATGAATGATATTATCAGCCGCCGTCAAAACCGCGCGTTCCATGCAGCTTTCCAATTCGCGGACATTGCCCGGCCAGCTGTAGTTCATTATGGCGTTGATCGCCGGAGTGGAAAAGCGTTCGATAGACTTGTTGTAAAGTTTGTTGTATTTAGCGAGAAAACCGTCAGCCAGCAGCATTTTGTCCGAACGGCGGTCCTTTAAGTCCGGCAGGACAATCGGAAAAACATTTAAGCGGTAATACAAGTCCTCACGAAATTTTCCGGCTGATATCATGTTTTCAAGATTCACGCTGGTCGCGGCCAAAACCCGGACATTAACCTTATGTTCCTGGTTGCTGCCGATACGTTGAAAAGTCCTTTCCTGCAGAAAACGTAATAATTTGACCTGTATGGGGGGACGCAAATCCCCTATCTCATCTAAAAAGATAGTTCCGGTGTGTGCCGCTTCGACTCTGCCGACCCGGATACTGGTCGCACCGGTGAATGAGCCTTTTTCGTGGCCGAAAAGTTCACTTTCGATAAGGTTCTCAGGAAGTGCGGCGCAGTTGACTATGACAAAAGGATTGGAGCGCCGGGAGCTGCCGCGGTGAAGCGCGCGGGCGACCAGTTCTTTGCCGGTGCCGGAGCTGCCGCGAATCAAAACCGTGGCCAAACTGTCGGCAACCTGGGAAATCAGTAGATAAATTTCCCGCATTTTACTGCAGTTCCCGATAATATTAGTTGGACGGGGGTTTTTGTCCAATTCAAGTTTCAAAAGCCGGTTTTCTTCGAGCAGGCGATCCCGTTCTTCTTTTTCTATAAAGATAATCGAAACCGCGTCCGCTAGAATATTGGCCACGGTTTCCAGCAAATTAAAGTCTTTTTCCAGATCGGTATCAGGCCCTTTTTTGCGATCCATACTCATGGTGCCGATAACTTCGCCTTCGTAAATAATAGGAACGCAAAGAAAAGCAATATCTTGCAGGTCCGCACGGGACTGGGTGCGGTCAAGAAAATTCGGATCCTTGGAGATTTCCGGAATAATGATAGGTTTGGCGATCTGAGCGACGCGCCCGGTAATTCCTTCCCCGATATTATATTTGCCGCGTTTGATTTCGGCGTCGCTTAAACCGTGGGAAGCTTCAATGTATACCGCGCTCCCGCGCCGAAGCGTTACTGTTCCGCGCTGCAAACCTATTTCACGGTAAAGAATATCCAAAACTTCCTTTAACAGTAAAGAAACATTTTTCTGGCGGACAATAACGTGACTGATTTGGTTAAGTACTTCAATCTCTCGATTTGAACTTCTGTCCTTAATCATTAGAAAACCTTATTAATAGTTTAATAGTTACAATAATGTAAGAATTTAAACTGTCAAACCAAAATAGGCGCAAGTGCTTTTTTATTTTCTATTTTGAGCTGAATTTTTTCTTTATTTAAGAAAGAGCTTTTTTAACGGCATCGACAGTCGCTTCAATCACCATTGGAGCATTGGCGTAAGTTCCCTTGATACCGACTGAACCGAGTTCATCTTTATGGTAACCTATAACCGCGTCCGGGTCTTTCAGAATATTGCCGGTCAAAATACCAACAACGGTTGCATCGGATTTGATAACGCCCGCGTCAACAAGTTTTTTGGCTCCGGCAACGGAACAGCATGACGCCGGTTCGGCGCCGATACCGGCCGCGTCAACCATGGCTTTGGCGTCCATAATTTCCTGTTCGCTAACGTCCTCGACGGTTCCGCCGGACCATTTTATGCCGCGTAAAGATTTTTCCCAGGACACCGGATTCCCGATTTTAATAGCGGTGGCGATAGTGTCGGGATTTTTGACTGCCGCGTACCCGGAACCTTTTTTCCACATTTTAGACAGAGGAGCTGAACCCGCCGCCTGAATTACCGCTATACGCGGGATTTTGTTGATGATACCAAGCTCATATAATTCCTGCATACCCTTGCTCAAAGCAGTATTGTTACCCAGGTTTCCGCCCGGAATAACAAACCAGTCCGGCACCTCCCAGTCAAGCTGCTGGAGGACTTCGAAACCAATGGCTTTCTGGCCTTCGATACGGAAAGGATTGATTGAGTTTACCAGATAAATATTCAATTCGTCACAAACTTGCCGCACCAGTTCCATGGCAACATCAAAATTGCCCGTAATCTGCAATGTTTTACCGCCGAAAGCGAGAGCCTGCGCGAGTTTGCCGTATGCAATTTTGCCTTCGGGAATGAAAATAACTGAAGGTAATCCGGCAATTGCCGCGTAGGAAGACATACTGGCACTGGTGTTTCCGGTGCTGGCGCAGGCGACAGAAGCGGCCTTATAAAATTTTGCCGCGGTAATTCCGCAGGTCATGCCGCGATCCTTGAAACTGCCGGTAGGATTCTCGCCCTCATGTTTGAGATAAAAGTTCTTCAGCCCGGCGTATTCGCCGGCTTTGCCCGCGTCGTACAAACGGGTATTGCCTTCCTGGCGAGTAACGATGCAGTCATCTTCGCAGTCAAAAATAAGTTCTTTGTAACGCCAGACGCCGGAGGCGTAAAGTCCGCGCTTAGTTCCCCAGCGCGCTTCCCAGAGCCGTTTAAGTTTCCGCCCGTCAACGGACGACAAATCGCGCCGCATATCAAGCGTTCCGCCGCATGTACAATTATAACGGACCTTTTCCAGATCGTATTTTTTATTGCAGCGAACGCATTCCAACCAGGCTTTTATCATGTTAGCCATAATTTTACCGTGCTCCAGAATATTTGTATATAGTTAATCAAATAACTTAACAGTCATTAGAGGCAATTGCAAAAGTCTCCACAAGAGATTTTTGATTTTGAGCTTATTTATTTAATGCTTCAAGTTGACGTTCGCAGTCGATGGAGATAATCGGATCAAGAAGAATGTCTAATTCGCCCTCGAGAACCCGCGGCAAATGATAAAGCGTGATGTTGTAACGATGATCTGTTACGCGGTTTTGAGGATAATTATAAGTCCGGATGCGTTCGCTCCGGTCGCCTGTTCCAACTTGGGCACGTTTGTCGGCAGCCTGTTTGTCGGCTTCTTCCTGCTGCTTGACTTCAAGCAGGCGGGCGCACAAAATACGCATAGCTATTTCGCGGTTGCGATGTTGAGATTTTTCCTGCTGGCTGACCACGCATACGCCGGTCGGAATATGGGTTATACGGACTGCCGAGTCAGTAGTATTCACGCACTGGCCGCCCGGGCCGGAAGCCCGGAATACGTCAACCCGTAATTCCGCGGGATCTAAATTGAGTTCAACTTCTTCAGCTTCAGGCATTACTGAGACCGTTACCGTGGAAGTGTGAATACGTCCGCCGGATTCCGTTGCCGGCACACGCTGTACCCGGTGCACGCCGCTTTCGTATTTCATGCGCGAATAAACGCTGTCGCCCGATAATGAAAACGCCACTGATTTGATTCCGCCAAGATCGCTGGCGCTTTGGCCGAGAACTTCCAGCTTCCAGTTTTTGCTCTCGGAATAATGTGTGTAAAGACGTAAAAGTTCACCCGCAAACAGGGCGGCTTCATCACCGCCGGCGGCCGGCCGTATTTCGACAATGATATTACGCGCGTCGTTGGGATCGGGGGGAAGCAGCGCCAATTGTATGCCGCTTTCAAGTTTTTCGGCTTTAATTTCTAAAACCTCGAGGTCGGCACTAATCATTTCCTTCAGTTCTTCGTCATCCTCTTCCTGCAGCAGTTCTTTGTTTTCCTCTATTTCCACAAGCGCGCTTTTCCAGGCTTCAAAGTCTTTAAATAAATTATCAAGCTTGCGGTGTTCCCGGGAAACAGCTTTAGCCACAAGCGGCTTGCTGTAGATTGACGGATCGGAAAGGCGTTGTTCGAGTTCCTTAAAGTGATCTTTAAGGCCGTCAATATATCCTGAAATTTCCTGTGGAGTCATCAATCTCTCCCAATAAACCGGAATTTTAATAAAAAACGCCTGCAAAACGAGTATAATTCGTTTGCAGGCGGAGTAAAAAGTTTAAGAATTGTCTTTTTTCGCGTAACGCTGACGGAAGCGTTCCACCCGGCCGGCGGTATCGACAAATTTCTGCGTACCAGTGAAAAACGGGTGGCATTTGGCGCAAATACCAACTTTAGTTTCAGGTAAAGTTGATTTAGTTTCCCAGGCCTGTCCACATGCGCAAGTGATTTTCGCATCACCGTATTTTGGATGTATCTTCTTTTTCATTTTGAACTACCTCGATTTTAAGTTATATTCAATATATATAATTTCGTTATATTATTAGACAATCAAAGCTATTGAATATACTGTAATTGTAAAAAAAATCAAGAGTTAAATCGAGAAAACATAAAAAAAAGAGGAGTTTTAAATCATGAGCTCAAATCGTCCCCTCTGGGCGCCATGGCGCATTGAATTTATCCGCGGCGAAGAAGAAGACAGTTGTTTTCTGTGTGATAATGAACAATATAATCCCCGGTCAGGGGAGGAAAACCTCATTATTTACCGCGGCAAAAACTGTTTTGTAATGATTAACCGCTTTCCTTACAATTCGGGGCACATGTTGATTTCGCCTTACCGGCACGTCGGGGATTTAGCTGATTTGACAGCGGAAGAACGTCACGAATTAATGGATTTGTGTGTTGACTGCAAAAAAGTTTTACAGACGGCAATGGCTCCTGATGCTTTCAACGCCGGTTTCAATCTCGGCGCCGCCGCGGGAGCGGGAATTGCCGATCATTTACACATGCACATAGTACCGCGCTGGGGTGGAGACACTAATTTCATGCCGGTGTTGGCGGACACGCGCTGCGTCCCGGAAGCAATTGAAAAAACAGCGGAACTCCTGCGCAGCGCATGGGAAAAAGAATTTTAAACGGAAACAAAAAAAATACGGAAACTTAGGCCTGATCGCGTTCCACAAATTCTTTATGCAAAGCTATTTGCGCCTGGTCAAAGCAATCGCGTTCAATAATGAATTGCATATTTACCTGGCGCATACATTGAGTCAGGGCGAGAACATTGATATCCGCCCCGGCTAAGGCATTAGCCGCGCGTGATAAAAATCCGGGGATATTCATATTGCTGCCGATCACCGCGACAATCGCGACTTTGAAAATGGAGATTTTGGCTCCGGGAAAATGTTTTTTCAAGCTGTCCGTGCATTTATCCAGTTCTTTGGATTTTTCTGAAACATAATGCGTAATGGTATTGGCATTGGTATTTTTGGCGATGATATTGATCCCGCATTCGGCGAAACTTTTCAGCAGTCTGTAGTCATAACCGCTGACTCCGACCATTTCCGGGTCAAACACTTCCAGCGCGACAATGTCTTTGCGTCCGCAAATCATATCCACCCGGGGATGTCCGGAAATAAAATCCCGGCTGATTAAAGTGCCTTCGTGTTCCGGTTCAAAAGCATTTTTGATGCGAATGGAAATATTTTTCATTTCCATCTGTTTCGCGGCTTTAGCGTGAATCGCCTCCATATCCATATCTGAAAGTTGATCGGCGATATCAAAATTAGTATTGCCAATGATTTTTACTTTGTCCGCGCCGACCAGTTTGGGATCGGCCGTGCAGAGATGGAACTCTTTGTGAATGACCCCCTCTTTGGCGCCGGTCAAAACCGCCAGCTTGCTGAAAGTGATTTCGCTGTAGCCGCGGTTAAAACGGTTCATAATGCCTTCCGCACATTTGACGTAACCGGTTACAATCGGCATACATGTCGCGAAATCCATATTTTTAAACGCCAGGCTGATAGCGTCGTCCATGGAGTGGAATTCGGTTTCCTTCCAGCCGCTAAGGTCAACAAATACGGCATTAACGCCATGTTTTTTTAAAATTTCAGTCGAGTTATAAGCACTGTGGGCTTCGCCGAAAGCACTCAGGAATTCGCGGGTTGCCGGCAGATAATCTTTCGGGTTAAAATGTCCGAAAGAGCGCAGGCGCATTAAATCGTTAAGAAAAGTTTTGATGCCGGCAAGGCGTTCATTGACGAAACTGTCCGCCAATTCCTGGTTCAAGCCGATGCTTTCAAAAGAGCGGTTGCATTTGATCATTGCCTGACGGGTTTCTTCCAGTTTTGCTTCCCACTCATCACTGCCGTGAGCGAATTTTCCGTAAATCCCGGCTTTACCCGTTTTTTTGTTTTCGAGCAATAAATCCGTGATGCCGCCATAGGCGGAGACCACAAAAATACGATTGTAAAGTTCCGCGCCCGAGCGCCCGGCAATAATTACATTGTTCATAATTTCGTCGAAACGACTCATGGAGGTTCCGCCGATTTTTTCAACAGTATGTTGTCCGGACATGACTATATATCCTCAATTCTAATAAGTTTTACTTTGCCGCAGACTACAGCAAGTTGTTCAAATTCAAGGATTGCGGCCTTAATCTGTTTTTCCCGGGCTTGATGAGTCAGGATTAACAAGGGCACGTTCCCTTCGGAATGCGCTTCGCGCTGGATAAAGCTGGAAATACTGATGTTTTGTTTACTGAGAATAGCCGCGATTTCAGCGACAACGCCTGCTTCGTCTTTGACCTGCACGCGCAGGTAATATCTTGACATGATCTCGTCCATTGGCATCAGCTCATTGAATTGAGAACCCGGCCGGAACGCCGAAATACGTTCAGCCGCATTGTGCTTCAGGTTCAAGGCGACATCAACCAGGTCCGCGACAACCGCGCTGGCGGTAGCGTCGCGCCCGGCTCCCCGGCCGTAGAAGAGGGTTTCGCCGACCGTATCGCCGTCAATCATTACGCCGTTAAAGACATCTGAAATATTGGCGAGCATGGTGTTTTTTGAAATCAAAGCGGGATGAACGCGAATTTGCACGTCGCGGTCCACTTGTTTGATGATCGCCAGAAGTTTAACCCGGTAGCCGAGTTCGCCCGCGAATTTTATATCCAGCAGAGAAATGTCCCTGATTCCTTCAACATAAATCGGGGCCATGCCGAACCATTCGCCGTAAGCTAAAGCGGCTAGAATACTTGCTTTGTGAGCCGTGTCAAAGCCGTCGACATCCAGTGCCGGCTCCGCTTCCGCATAACCGAGCTCCTGGGCGTCTTTGAGGATAGTTTCAAAATCCAGGCCTTCGCGTTCCATGCGGGTTAAAATATAATTACAGGTACCGTTCATTATTCCGTAAATACGTTTAATACGGTTGGAAACCAAACCCTCGCGCAAGGCTTTGACTACCGGAATCCCTCCGGCTACGCTTGCTTCATAATAAACGTCCGCTTTGGATTCCGCCGCCGCGGCGAAAATTTCTTCTCCATGTTCCGCGATTAAAGCTTTATTCGCGGTAACGCATGGTTTGCCCAGTTTCAGGGCCTGCAGGATGAAATCTTTCGCCATAGTGGTTCCGCCAACTAATTCAACCACCACATCGACTTCATTAATAAGCGCTGTCGTGTCTGTCGTCAAGGTTGTGGCGGGAACGCTTACGCCGCGATCCGTCCTTATGTCCAGATCCGCAATTTTAGCGAGCGTTAATTTTACGCCCGTGCGTTTGGCGATTGTCTCGCCGTTTTTCAAGATGTTAGCCGCCACGCCGGCACCAACTGTTCCGAATCCGATGATTCCAACTCTGACTTCTTTCACTGTGTGCACTTTCCTTTTTTTATTAATGTAGGGTTTTGGGCAAAGTCAACTTTAATATAGCCCTTCAGCGAGTAAATTAAAATGAGAATAGTACAAAAAAACAAAAATACATTACGGAAATGCGTCTTTTTTTGAAGTCAATGTAAAGATTTTTGATTTTCAGCCCCCGCCGGGTGGCGAAATCCTGCGGGATAAAAAATATGAATTAAAAAATGAGAACAAAGGTCAAAAACTTAGCTTTTTCCCCAGCTTAACCTTTCTGCCGAGATAATCCTTTCCATTAGCTTTTGAAGAAATTATCTTCATTCCCGGCTGGAGGTTTTTCCCAATAATTTCCGCGGTTTTGCCGGAACGGTTATAAACGAATATATCTACAGGTATGACATTATTGTTTGTGTCAATAACAAAAATAAAGTTACGGCCTTCAAACGTTTTTAAAGAATCCAGCGAAACAATATAAATGTGTTTGGACAATCGGGGAATTGATACCCAAACCTTTTCCTGAGGCTGGAAGAGCCAGCTGTAATCATGCATAATAGCTTTTCCGCCATCAAGCAGCTTGTCTGAAGTTTTAACCAGAATAATTTGTGAATCCTTTAATTTTGTTGCGGTTTCAAGAGCTTGATATTGTGTGGAACGTCTTTGTACGAACATATTTTTAGGTTTAACACGAATTTTTTTGACCGTGATAACCGGAGTCGTTTCAGAATTTTTTTGCGAAGCATTTTTCGATGCGATCCAAATATATGAACCTTCTTCGTCTTTTTTTACGGCGTTGGTTGGAACCCATAATTGAATGTCCGGCATTTCCGCTATTTTTATCATCCTTACCTGAGTATATATTTTGGGCAATTTTTCCTCTTCAGGAGTTAATTTCCGTTTAGGAAGTAAATAGTTCTTTACCGACAACTCAATATAACTGGTAAATATTTCCTGAGTTCTAAGCCAACCCGGATAGTGCTGCATAAAACCCGTTGGATAAACATTGAATTTATCATTGACGCAAAGTAAATCCGTTAAAACGTCATGGAGTTTCACTTTTATGTAAATCGGATCAAACACCGACAAAATAAGAATCGGCTTATCGTCGCATAGTGAACTGCCGGCCGCCGCGAAAACTTTTTCAACCACTCCGGAAAAAGGCGCGCGCAAAATCATATTATTCAAGTTTGTCTTGGCTTCAAGCAACTCCAGACGACAGACATCATAGTCGCTGCCTGCCTGTAAATATTCGTTTTCCGCTTCCTCGTGCTGGCGTTCACTGAAAACATGCCGCTTATATAGTTTTTCAATGCGCAGGCGGTTTAGACGGGCGTCTTGCAGCGCCACTTTCATTTTTTTTAATTTTTGCGTACAAATATTTACTATAATCTGCTGTTTAATGTTACGGGCCTTGGCAATGATGTCTCCCTCACGGATACTTTTTCCTTCGGAATCAATGATTTTGCCGCGCACTTCTTCATTTACTGGAACGACATAGGTAAGTTGAACATTGTTCAGAAAAGAAAGGCTTACCGAACGGGACAGGACAACTGTACCCATAAAGAGTACCTTTTTGCGGGGCGAACGCCGCAAAACAATATATGGAACATTTTTCATTTGCTCCGCTGCCGGGAGAATATTTGATAAGCCTGCTAAAAATATAAGAGAGAGACATTTAAATAATTTTACCTGCATGGAAACACCCTTTTTAATATTATTATATCACCAAATCTGCAATGCTGCAATTTCCCGTGTTTAAAAACTGATGACATTGTTGTTTCCCAGGCGCTGAAGGTCTTCCGGGGAAATTTCCTGATAACCGAAGGGCTCCATACTGAACGAAGCCCGCCCGCCGGACAGTTTGGGCAGCGCGGAGCTGAAACCGAACATTTCCGCCAGCGGAACTTCACAACGTAATATTTTGGAACTTGCCACGCTGTCAATGCCGGTAATAATACAGCGGCGCATTTGCAGGTAAGCGGTAATTTCGCCGATAACCGCTTCGGGCGCGTTTATCTCCAGTTTCATTAAAGGCTCCATTAATTTTGTGCCCCGGGCAATCGCCTTGTTGACGGCGTCAATAACGGCCCCCGCAACAGAACCGTCAGTGGTTTTTTCCAGGCTGCCGCGAACTGCTGTAATTGTGGCTTTTATGTAAGTTAATGAATATCCCAGATTGCCGCCGGTCCTGAGGGACGCGAAGAGTGTGTCCCGAGCAGTTTGAATCCATGATTCCGGAAGATTGCCGGCCGCGACTGTCGAGCTGATGCTGATTCCCTGCAGCAGCTTTGCCGGTTCCAGTTCGATATCCACCTCCGAGTATAATTCCTTATCGCCGACGAATTTGTCAAAAACACCCCGTATGGAACAGGCTTTGAGCAAAGTTTCACGGAACGCGACCCGCGGCTGGCCGTAGCGGATATTGACCCTGAACTCATTTTGCAGGCGGTGGGTGCAAATCTCCAGATGAAGCTCGCCCATGCCGGAAAGAATCAGTTGTCCGGTATTTTTGCTTTGTTCCAGTTCAAGAGTGGGGTCTTCGCGACACATCAAGCCCAGGCTGGAATGTAAACGGTCTTTGTCGTTCGCGGATTTTGGTTCCAGCGCCATTGAAATTACCGGTTCCGGGAAATCTATTTTATTGAGCAGCACCTGCCGCGCGCCGCTGCATAAAGTGTCGCCGGTAAAAACATTATCCGGGCCGATTATCCCGACAATGTCGCCCGGGCCGATTTCGTCAATAGCATCAATGTTTTTAGAATAAAGGCGCAAAATTCGTTTTATCCGGACTTTTTTACCATTCCTAGTGTTGACGAGGGTATCATTAACCTTCAATTTACCGGAATAACTCCGCAGGTACAATAAATCCGCGCTGCCGCTGGCGACTAATTTGAAAACCAGGCCGCAAAAATGAGGATCGTCAACATCAACTTCAGTTTTTTCATGCTTTTCAGCACTGAACGCGGGATAAACGGGACGGTCGGCAGGGCTCGGCAAATAATCGATAACCGCGTCAAGCAGGGCTTGAATACCGATATTCTTTTTGGCGGAACCGGCAAAAATCGGACAAAGCTTGTTGTCGATAACCAAACGTCGAATTTCAGATTTGAGCAAGTCAAGGGGAATTTTCCGTTCTTCAAGATAAAGCCCGGCAATGTCTTCGGACAGTTCGGCAATGTCAGACAGAAACAGGTCGCGGGCGGTTTCGCCTGCCGCTGAAAGTTCCGCGGGGATGGTTTCAACGGATACTTCGGAACCTTCCACTCCCCCGAAACGTAAATATTTCATGTGGAGCAAATCAATAATTCCTTTAAAATCCGATTCCACGCCATCGGGGATTTGAAAAGGAGTGATTTTTATTGAAGGAAATTTGTCTCTAATATCTTTTACGGTACGCTCAAATGACGCGCCAAGCCGGTCAAGTTTATTAATGAACGCGATTTTAGAAACATTGTAACCGGATGATTGATGCCAAACTTTTTCACTTTGCGCCTCAACCCCCTCGACACCGCTGAAAATTACCACCGCACCGTCACAAACCCGGATGGAACGTTCCACTTCCGCGGTGAAATCGATGTGCCCGGGAGTGTCTATTAAATGAATCAGGGCGCTTTTATCATAATTCGCCCATTTAAAGGTGGCGGCGGCGGAAACAATAGTAATGCCGCGGCTTCGTTCTTCATCAAGGTAGTCCATTACGGTACTGCCCGAGTCAATATCACCAATGCGGTGAGTCTTGCCCGAATAAAAGAGAAAACGCTCGGAAAGGGTTGTTTTGCCGGCATCAATGTGAGCAATAATGCCGATGTTCCTGATAGATTCCAAACCAAGTTGAGCCGTCATTTCATCACTTCCTGTTTTAACGGGACAATTGCATAAAACATTTGCACACGCTCACGAAGCTGTAACTCCTTTACAGAATTATCATGCAGTTATTTCTTCCTGCTTCCAAAAGGCCACCATTTTGAAGCAGCTTTCCCGGCAGTTTTAGCCTCTGTATCCGCAAAGTCATCCAAAATATTTTTCCCGGCATCATGCTGTTTTCTGTAATGCTGACGACCGTGCGCTTCACAAGTACCGAACTTATCATCCACATCGGGAACCATCCCGCAACTGGTTCTGGACAACTTAATAGTTTTAGTCTTGGTCGATAAGTCTGCGGAATCAAATTTCGGGCTTGTATGCAGACAGGAGTCTTGATCCACGTCAGAACTTTCTTCAACATAAGGGTTTGTCTTCAGGATTTTGCCGTCGTGGCCTTCGCCAAGTTCCGGAACTACAAAAATAGTATTACAAACCGTGCATTCGACGAGTTGCCCTCTTAATTCGTATTCCAGTTTATAAACGGTTTTACACCGGTAACATTGTACGTTTATTTGTTCTGACATTTTTGCCTCGCAAAATTTAACCATTTCTCAATTTTATACAAATCAGTCCGTTTCCATTCGAAAAGAAGATAGCATTAAACTTCCCGAAAAGCAAGCAAACGAACAGGAATAGCAGCTTAATTTATATGTGTAATCGTAATGCCTCACTGAACATTGGTCAACATTTCAAGGATAAGGCGTGTTCTAATACATCACAAGCGGAACGTTGAACGACATTAAAAAAATCCCGCCGGACACTTGACATTCAAGCTGATTCCCGCTATATTGCTGATGTTGTTTCGTTGACCATCTTTCAAATATCGCTGAACGTACACCGCGGCTTCAAAAACATTATTTTGAACCGGGCTGAGGAGAGTTTCCTATGGAATGGAAAAAACTGCTATCATCACAACGCCTCGGCAGGAGCGGGGCGGCGGAGTTTGTTCCCGGACGATCTCCTTTTCAACAGGATTTTGACCGTATTTCTTTTTCATCGGCTTTCCGGCGCCTGCAGGATAAGGCGCAAGTGTTTCCTTTAGCGGAAAATGATTATGTCCGCACCCGTTTGACGCACAGCATGGAAGTCGCTTGTGTCGGACGTTCTTTAGGTACCGGCGTTGGAGTATACATTTGCGCGAACCATGAACTTGGAGCGATTCAACCCAGTGATATCGGCGCGATTGTCGCCGCGGCCGGTTTGGCGCACGATATTGGCAATCCCCCGCTGGGACACGCGGGCGAAGAAACTATTCGAGACTGGTTCTGTCATTCCGTTATTGGCGGGAAGATGAGCCGGGAAATGACGGACAGACAGCGGGCCGACATCGTCAATTATGAAGGTAACGCCCAGGGCTTCAGGGTGTTGGCAAAATTACAAATGCCCGACAATGTCGGAGGAATGCAGCTTACCTGCGCGACACTCGCGGCTTTTGCCAAATACCCGATTGAAGCAGTAAACATAAAAAAACTGTCCGGAATAGGCGCTAAAAAGTTTAATTTTTTTCAGGATGACCGTGATTTGTTCGCCCGGGTCGCGGCAAATACCGGTTTGCGCCGAGTGCCGGGCCGGGACTACGCCTGGAGCCGTCATCCATTAGTGTTCCTGGTTGAAGCGGCTGATGATATTTCTTATCACATTGTCGATTTTGAAGACGGGCATAAGCTTGGCATTATTTCCTACGGCGAAATAGAGGAATTATTCATGCGCGTCATTGACGATGCGAAAGTGATAAAATATATTAAGACTTTGCAGGATCCGGTGCGCAAGGTTGAATTTATGCGCGCCAAAGCCATCGGCAAACTCATTGCTGAGCTGATTGAAGTTTTTATCAAAAAGCATGATGAAATTTTAGCCGGCGAATTAAATAAGGCTTTAGTGGAATTAATTCCTTCAAACGCGGCGCTGCAAATAATTCAACAGCGCAGTGCGGATGATATTTATACCTACCAGCGGGCAGTGGAAATAGAAGCCGCCGGTTTTGAGCTCACGGAAGGCTTGCTCAACACCTTTGCCGCCGCCGTGAATAATTGCGCGGAAGCCAGGTTAAAGGGGGAGAAAGCGTCTTACCGCAGCATAAAAATGCTGCAGCTCATTCCTGAGAGTTATTGCCGAATGGACGATCACGAATGGCTTATTGACCCATATATCCGTTTATTAAGTATTTTGGATTTTATCTCCAGCATGACTGATTCTTACGCAGTCGCCTTGTATAAGAAGATAAAAGGTATTTCCCTGCCTTCCGGCAATATGTAGTTTTGCTTCAGCCGCGCAATGAATAAATTTTTCCGGGATGCTGAACCAGCATCATTTTCATCGCCATTTTCGTCAGCAGAGCGTTCAGGGCGGCAACCGGAATATCGCTGTTACCAGCTAAAGAATCAAAAGATTTTGCTTCACCCTGTAGCAGTTGAATAATTTGATATTCGCTTTCACTCATGTTTGCAGGTCTTGACGCTTCAATGTTCTCGTTGAATTCATTGCCGGCATTCTCATAGGCCTCCATACGTCCAAAACCCGGTAAATTTTCTAAATCTTCTAAAATATCATTAAAATCTTCGGTCAATTTCGCGCCTTGTTTAATGAGTTTGTGACAGCCTTTGGCCTGTGGATTATCCACGTGCCCGGGAACCGCGAAAATATCTTTGCCCTGTTCCATTCCCAAATTGGCGGTAATCAGCGCACCGCTCCTAAGTCCCGCTTCAACAACCAGCACCGCTTGGCTTAAGCCGGAAACGATGCGGTTGCGCCGCGGAAAAGATTGCCGGTTTACTGGAAATTTCATTGGAAATTCGCTTATCAAAGCTCCGCCGCTTTCAATGATTTCGCGCGCCAATGGAACGTGTTCCTGAGGGTGGATCCGGGACAGGCCGCCTCCCAGTACCGCCACCGTTATGCCGCCGGCCTCAAGCGCCGCCTGATGCGCTATCGCGTCTATTCCAAAAGCCAGGCCGGAAATCACTTTCCAGTCCGCCAGGACCGCTGCCTCCGCGAGATGTCTCGCCATTTTACGCCCGTAAATAGTTGCCCGCCGGGAACCGACAATCGCCAATGAATTATAACTGAAGCCGGATAGTTTGCCGCGCACATATAAGCACAAAGGAGGATCGTAGATTCCTTTCAGGATTTCAGGATATTCGCCATCAGCCAGAGTAATAATTTGAGTTCCGCCCACTTTCGCGAATTCCAACTCGGCACGCAGGTCGATATCCCGTTCCCAGTGAATTATTTTGTCGGCCAAAGCCTCACTGATACCCTTTATCCGGGAAATATCGCCGCTGTTCTGCGCAAAAATTTTGTGCGGCTCGCCGAAGTTTTCGACCAATGCCTTGAAACGCGCGGTTCCCACGCCCGAAACCATGTTTAAAATGATATAAGCTTCCTGATTAGTCACAGCAATTCCTTACAGCCTGGATAATTAAATCTGAATCAAGATCGTCAACTATTGAAACCGCTCCGGGCGCGGCCGGTAAAATCAACTTGATTTTTGACGCTAATGTTTTTTTGTCATGAAGCATCGCGGCATAAATTTTTTCGGGCGCGAAACCGCTTGGAACACGAGTCGGCAGGCCCAGGTTTTCCAGCAGGGAATTTTGGCGACCGGCATAATCCCTGTTGACTCTCCCGCTCATAACGGCAAGTTCGACGGCAAGCGCCATGCCGACAGCCACCGCCGCGCCGTGCGCGATGTCAAAGTTTGAAAGCAGTTCCACCGCATGCCCGAAAGTATGGCCGTAATTCAGGATGGCCCGCAGGCCGTTTTCGCGCTCATCCTGCGTGACGACTTCGGCTTTGAGTTCACAGCAGCGTTCGATGAGCAACGTATAAAAATCCATATCCAGATTTTTTAAAGCGTCAATATTTTTTTCGAGAAGCTGGAAAAAGTCCCAATCCTGAATCATTCCATATTTAACGACCTCAGCTAAGCCGTTACGCAGTTCTTCCGCGGGCAGAGTTTTCAGGGTTTCCGGGTCAATAATCACCAATTCAGGCTGCCAGAACGCCCCGACCAGGTTTTTACCCTCGGGCAGGTCAACGCCGGTTTTGCCGCCGACGCTGGAGTCAACCATTGCCAGCAGGCTGGTCGGTATTTGAATAAAGCCGATTCCGCGCATGTAAACCGCCGCCGCGAAGCCGGCCATATCTCCGCAAACCCCGCCGCCTAAAGCCAAAATCAGGGATTTCCGGTCAAGTCCAAGCTCAACAGCTTTACGGCAAATGTCAGTAACCGTCTCAATAGTTTTATGTTTTTCACCGGCGGGAAAAACAAATTTTGAAGAATCACAATGTTTCAGCTGTTCGATCCTGTCAAAATACAAAGGGCCGACATTGCTGTCAGTTATAGTAAGGGTGGAACGCTTTGAGCAGAATTCGCTCAGGACCTTGTTTAAATTCTGTAGAATCCCTGCTTTGAGCATTATCTTATAAGAGCGGTCTCCAAGGACGACCTGAATTTGTTTAAGTGCCTGCACTTTCAATCTCCGTATTGATTAATACAATACCATATTGCCGGAATGATACTTCTGCAAGCCCTGAAAGTAATAAGCTTCTTTGGATAGCCATATTTTTTCGAAGATAGAAACTTTGTCGATTTCCGGGATCCAGCATTTCCAGTTTTTATTTTTTTATAACTCACTTTTGTTTGCATTTTGTTCTTGCAGGATGTATTTTTTACACTTATTCCAAATCATAATTTTTAAGGAGAAGCAAATGGCCGGAATTTTCAAAGCATATGATATTCGCGGAATTTATCCCGAACAGTTAAACGAGGAAATCGCGGAAAAAATCGGCCGCGCTTATGTAGAGTTTACCGGTGCTGAAAAAATTGTTGTCGGACACGACATGCGGCCGCATTCAGTTCCATTATTCGCGGCTCTGGCCAAAGGAATGACCGAACAGGGCGCGGATGTTATTAATCTCGGAATGTGTTCAACTCCAATGTCTTATTTTGCCAACGGCAAACTGGGCGCCGACGGCAGTGTTATTATTACAGCTTCGCATAACCCGGCCGAATGGAACGGTTTTAAATTGTGCCGGGCAAAGGCGGTACCAATCAGCGGAGCCACCGGCATTATGGATATCGAAGGCATTGTCAATAGAGAATCCTGGAGCAAATGTGATAAAGCCGGAACTGTTTCCAATTATGATATCGCACCGGAATACGCGGAATTCCTGAGAAAACATGCCAGGGTTGACCGCAAATTAAAAGTTGTCGTTGATTACGCTAACGCCATGGGGTCTTTTGAAAGCGCCGGAATTGAGGAATTTTTTGAGATAATTCCACTGTATAAAGAACTCGACGGAACTTTTCCGAACCATGAAGCCAATCCTTTAAAACTGAGTACGCTGGACACTGTCCGGGAGAAAGTCAAGGAAGTCGGCGCTGATTTCGGCGCGGCATTCGACGGGGACGCTGACCGCTGCGGTTTTATCGACGACAAAGGCGAAATTATCCCGATGGATTTATTTACCGCCTTAATCGCACAGGATATTTTAGCGGACGGGCCGGCGACAATTCTTTATGACCTGCGCAGCAGCCGCGCGGTCAGGGAATGCATTGAGGCAAACGGCGGCACTGCCGTTATGTCGCGTGTCGGACATGCTTTCATCAAAGCTCAAATGCGTGAATACGACGCGGTTTTTGCCGGCGAACTTTCCGGGCACTATTATTTCAGAGAGAACTACACCGCCGAATCGCAGGGTCTGGCTTTCATTAAATTTGCCAATCTTATCTGCAAAAGCGGAAAAACCAGCAGTGAACTGGTCGCGCCTTTACGCAAATACGCTTTCAGTGGAGAAATTAATTCAAAAGTACCGGATGCCAAAACCATTCTGGCTGAATTGAAGGAAAAATATGCCGACGGCAGGCAATTTGAATTAGACGGCTTAAGTGTTGAATACAAAAATTGGTGGTTTAATGTCCGGTCTTCAAACACCGAGCCCTTATTGCGTTTGATTGTTGAAGCTGATGACGAATGTCTGATGAAGGCCAGACGCGACGAGATATTAGCAGTAATTCGCGGCTGATAAGCGGCCGGGCTTATTTTTTGACGGCTTCTTTAAATAATAAAAATGAGTCCAGCGGCAATCCGCCGGCCCCGTTGCTCCTTCTCGCTCTTCTAAAAACACATGTTGCGCCCCGGCGCCTGTGGAGCACGGATAGACACTTTTAGATGCATTTATATAGTTTTTAGATAAAACCGTTTGCTCTTGTTTTGTTTAGGTGGTAGATTATGCGGGTTTAGTATATTTAACAGGCAGTAATGGAAGCAGATTAATTACCCTAATTATAATTTAACATAAAACTGAGGTTAGATTGATGGTAGATAAACAAAGCCTTAGCAAGGAAGTCGATAATTCTAAATTAATGACTAAATTATCCGTCCTTGGCGGCATCGGAGCCCTGATTCTCGCTATTCTGATATTGACCCTCGGAATCGCGTCAAATTTTGCCGGTTCAGATACCTTTAACTTAGCTGTTCTGCCTTATTGCCTGGCGGCTTTATTCGCTTTCAGCGCAATGTTTTACGGCTTGATGTCAACATCCGCCGCCCGCGAGGAAGAAGAAAAACTGCTGCTGGCAAACCGCAAGAAAAATAATATTTTGAATATTGAGGAAGACGTTCGTTTTACCGCCGGGCGCTCTTTCGAAAATTACAAAAAATTTGCTCCATTTGTCCTCGCCGGGCTTGGCGCGCTAATCCTCGCGGTGATTGTTTCCAGTTTTTATTCAAGCTGGGGAGCAAGGCCTGAAGATGCGGCAACATTGCCTGCCGACGCAAATCTCTCCGCTTTCGTTTCAGGTATTCTTATGCTGATAAGTATTTTTGCCGGGGCTTTCCTGGTTGGACAGTCGCGCGCTAAAACTTTCCGCTGGCTGCAGCCGCTCGGAGCCTGGCTGATCCTGGGCTTTGTGGTTCTGCTGGCCGCCGGGATTTCCACTCTTTTATCCGATAAACTCCTGCCGCGGGCTGATTATTACACTTCACGAATCATCATTGTCGTTTATATCGTTCTGGGAGCTGAGTTTGTTTTTAACCTGCTTGTTGAGTTTTACCGCCCGCGGACAATCGAAGAACCACGCCCCGTATTTGAAAGCCGCCTGCTTGCTTTATTTACTGAACCGGGCGGCGTCATGCGCAATATCGCCGACACCCTCGACTATCAATTCGGCTTCAAAGTCTCAGGTACATGGATTTACCATTTTATCGGAAAAGCCATGTTTCCCATATTCGTCGTTTGGATACTGGTTTTGTGGGCTTTTACCTGCATTCAGGAAATCGGCCCCAACGAAGTCGGCATCAGGCAGCGTTTCGGCAAAATCGTCAGCAAAAAACAACTCCCTCCGGGAGTCTACCTGACGCTTCCTTATCCCTTTGGAAAAATTGCGCGTTATTCCTGTTCCGAAATTCATCAGATTACGATTGGCGCGCACAGCGAACCCGGGAAGCACAAAGAAAATATTCCGCGAATCATTTTATGGACCCGGAAACATTCTGCCGCGGAAGCAAAATATTTAGTAGCGGTAAAACCAAACGCGATTTTTAAAAAGGCCATTGCCCGGGAAACTCAGAAAAAAACTCTTGTCGGCAGAAAAAACATCCTGTCGCAAAGCAATGCCACCCCGGTTTCATTTCTGAGTTCGTCAATTCCTATCCAGTACCGGATAAAAAAAGACAAACTTATCAATTTTGCCTATAATTACCGCAATGCGGAAAAAGTACTCAAGAACATTGGCGAAATGGAAGCGACCAGATATTTTGCCAGCGTCGATTTTATGTCGATAATGTCTTATGATCGCCACAAAGCAGCAGAAACTCTCCACTCAAGAATTCAAAACGCTGTTGACGCTATTGACCTGGGAGTTGAAATTGTGCGGGTAAACCTGCTTGATGTTCACCCACCGGTCGGGGATGTCGCCAAGAGCTTCCAAAAAGTTATTGAAGCTCTTGAGAATAAGGAAACTCAGATATTGGAGGCCAAAGCTTATCGTTCAAGCACTCTGCCGGTAATCCAGTCCCAGGTGGCAAACATCGTCGCTATCGCGGAAGGCTACAGGTATCGGGTGAAAACCGTGGCAAAAGCTGAAAGTGAGCGTTTCGAAAAACAATTGAAAGCTTTTGAAATCATGCCGGGAATTTACAAACTGCGTACTTATTTAGCCTTCCTTGAAAAAGATACCGCTAATATTCGCAAGTTTATAGTCAGCGCTTCAATGCCATATCAAGTCTATGAATTAAATTTCGAGCAAAAACAGCGGCTTGATCTGATCGACGCGGATCTTGGCGCTATCAGTCAGAAATAAAACAAATAACGTAATTATATAAAGGAGTCAGAAAGTTATGACGACAAAGAACAAGTTTTTCACTCATTGGCCGACCTTGCTGTTAGGTTTTATCGTTGCCGCGTTTTTTCTGATGACGATATTCTCATTTCAAATTGCGGAAACTGAAACCGCGATAGTAACGACTCTCGGGACTCCAAGCGAAGAAACCATCAAACCGGGACTGCACCTCAGATGGCCCTTCCCGATCCAGAAAGTATACCGCTTTGACCGCCGCTTCCGCTGTTTCTCAGGAATCGCGGGCAAGGACGGACAGGAGACTTCAACCCGGGACAATCAAAATATAATCGTCGGTATTTTTATCAATTACCGCATTGTTGACGCGAAAAAGTTTTACAGTTCCTTTGTGACAATCCGCAAAGGAGAAGCGCAGCTCAACAACTGGATGCGTGGAATTACTCTCGAGGTTTTCGGACGTTATAATTTCGGTCAACTGGTTAATGTTGATTCTAAAAAAATGCGCCTGGCGCAAATTCAGGATGAAATTTTAAAAGAATTAAGCAGGCAGGCTCAATCTTCCGGTATAGAAATTCGTTTTGTTGGAATTAATTCCCTGAACATTCCGGAATCGATTAGTAAAAGCGTTTTTGACCGCATGATTCAGGAACGCAAAGTTGAAGCTGAAAGATTCCTGGCTGAAGGCAGAAGCGAAGCTCAAAGAATAAAAACCGAAGTAAATCGCGAAAGAGACGAAAAATTGGCGAAAGCCACCGCGAAAGCTAAAGAGATCAGAGCTCAAGGCGATGCGGAAGCGGCGAAATATTACAGCACCTACAAGAAAAGTCCGGAATTGGCTGCTTTTCTGCGCAAACTCGATTCACTCCGCACAATCATGAAATCAAAAACCACTTTGATTCTCGATACAAATTCTGCTCCGTTTGATATATTCAAAATGGATGCCGAAAAACTTAACATCGCCGGTCCCCGGAAAAAATAACAAGCGGAGATTTTTTCAAATGGACAAATCAAATACAACAAAAGCTCCCGGTGAACAGCAGGACAGCCTCTACGATGCGGGCCTGAAATCCCTGGTCAGAAGTTTACAGATAGTTTTTATATTTCTCGTAATCATAATTCTCGGAATGCTGATCCGTTTTCTCACCCTGGAAGGATATTTCTACGTGAAAAAATCTCAGGAAGCGGTCATCGTCCTGCGTTTTGGAAAATACATCGACACTTTCGATCAGGGATGGCATTGGTTTTTACCCTACCCCATACACAAATTCATCACTTTCAGAACAAACCGCCAGACTCTCAGGGTCAACTTTCTGCCGGCCAGGCGCCCGGTTCCTCCGGGACAAGCCCAGCGCGGCGGGCCGCTCGTTCCGGGCCAGGACTCTTATCTCATTACCGGCGGAGCCAACATCATACATACACAATGGGTTATCAATTACAAAATTGTCAATCCGAAAGATTATTATGAAAACACTTCATGGCCGAAAAATCCAATGGATGCCGACGAAATAGAAAAAGGCGATATTCCGGGAACCCGCGGCCCGCAGACAATGCTGCGCGCCTTCCTGCGTGACGCGGTTATTCAAATAACCGCGTCCATGAAAGTGGATGCCATTTTGACTCAACAGAAATTGGCTTATAAGGACAAGGTTTATAGTTTATTCTCTAAAAATCTCGCAAAAATGAACTGCGGCATAGAGATTATCAGCCTCGACTTGAACAATGTCGCCCCGCCTTTGAGCACTAAAAACGCCTTTAGCGCGGTAACCAATGCCGGTACCGCCGCTTCCGCGTTAGTGGACAAGGCGAAGGAGTACAGAGTCCGTGCGGAGAATGATGCTGAAACAAAAGTCGCCCAGATTCATGCTGACGCGACGGTTTATAAAACAGAAGTCGTGTCCCAGTCAAAAGCTGACAGCATTTACTTCGACAGCATTTACAAAGAATACAAACACAATCCCGATACGGTTTTGATGGCCCTGTACAACAATACTTTGTCTGCGGTGTTTGATAAAATCGATCAAAAATATATTATCAGCAGCCGTACGGGAGGTAAACAGGAAGTCCGTATAAAAATCAATCCTGAATTGCTTAAAAGAAAAGAATAAAGACTTAAACTAAGGGGCGTAAAAATGGCTAAAGCCTTGAAAAATGAACATACGCATGACCATCAATGCAATGGACATGATCACGATCATGCCGGAGCGGAACATCAACCCGCAAAAGGCATAAGCTGTCCGGTTTGCGGAAATATGTCCGAAGGCACCGGGCACGATCGTTCTATGGGAAAAATAGGCATCGCTGTTATCGGCGGCTTCTTTATCATTAATTCATATGTTCTGGGATGGATTTTACCTGACCAGACTTTTGCCGCCATGTTCAGCGCCATCATCGGCGCGACGACTTTGGCGTGCCCGATTATTTTTACCGCGATAAAAGACTTAGTCAAGGGCCAGGTTTACATGAATGAACTGGTTGCCCTGGCAATTCTCGCGGCAATGGCCGGCGGTAACTTCCAGATTGCCGGTTTGATTGCGTTTTTCCTCCTGGCGACAATTATTATCGAATCCCGGACCGCCAGCGGCGCACAGCGCTCCATTGAAGAGCTGGTTAAATTAACTCCGAGCACGGCCAGAAAAATTGTTAAGGGCAAAGAAATTGAAGTTCAGGCTCTGGACCTCAAAGTCGGCAACATTATCAGTGTGCGCCCAGGTGAAAACTTCCCGGTTGACGGCCGCGTCCTTAAAGGCGAAAGCGCCGTGAACCAGGCTTCCATCACCGGTGAATCCCTGCCTCTTGACAAAGCTCCCGGCGATGATGTTTTTGCCGGTACGCAGAACCTGACCGGACAAATTGAAATGGAAGTTACCAAGATTGGCGAAGACACAACCCTGGGTAAAGTTAAAGATATGATTTTGGCGGCGGAAAGTTCGCGCACCCCGATAGTTCGTATTATCGACCGTTATGCCGGATATTACACCCCGACAATTTTGATGCTCGCCGGGGTAACCTGGTCATTTACGCAGAGTCTGGACCGGGTAATTACTTTAATGGTTATTGCCTGTCCCTGCGCGATAGTGCTGGCGACTCCAACCGCGGTTGTCGCCGCGGTTGCCGCGGCCGCCCGGCTTGGAATATTTATCAAAAATATCAGCCACCTGGAACTGGCGGCAAAAATCCGTGCTTTTGTTTTTGACAAAACAGGTACCTTAACAGATGGTATTCTGTCCGTAACCAAACTCAGCCCGCTTGGTAAAACATCTCCCGCGGAATTGCTCAAAACTGCCGCGTCCGCCGAAATTCACAGTAACCATCCAACTGCCATCGCTCTGCAGAAATTAGCCCGGGAAGCAGGATTGGAACTGAGCAAAACCGGCTCTGCCAAAGAAGAACACGGCAAAGGCGTTGAAGTAGTTATCGCTAAAAAAACAATCCGTGTCGGCCGCGCCGCCTGGCTCGAAAATATGGGGCTTAGCGTCGGCAAACACCACGATGACGAATCTCACGGCATGAGTGTGGTTTACGTCGCCGTGGATGATAAGCTCATCGGCTGGATCGGTTTTAAGGATAAGCTTCGCGATGAAACAGGCCGGATACTCACTGATTTGAAAACCCTGGGCGTAAGACACTGCGCCATGGTTACCGGGGACCGTGAATCCGTGGCGAAAACAATCGCGGCGAATCTCCAGATAGATGAATACCGTGCCGGATGCCTGCCTGAAGATAAAGTGGAATACGTCGAAGCAATAAAAAAATCTTCATGCGTCGCCGTCGTCGGGGACGGCGTGAATGACGCCCCCGCCCTGGCCGCCGGCGATCTGGGTATCGCGATGGGCGCGATTGGCAGCGACATCGCCGTCAATAGTGCATCCATTGCTTTGATGACAAATGACTTGCGCCGTATACCGCTGCTCGTCTTTTTATCTAAAAAATTACGTACTATTATTAATCAGAATCTGTTCCTTGGTTTAGTTGTTGTCCTTGGCGGTATGGTTTTGGCGGTGTTCGGGGAACTGAAACCGGTTCAAGCGGCGATCCTGCATACTTTGAGTACATTGTTGATTATTTTCAACAGTGCCAGGCTGGTCCGGGTTGGTGAGGAATTAACTCTGGAAGAAAGCCGTGCTGCTCAGGAATAAACGCATTTATTGCTAAATTAATAACATAATATATAACAGGACAGCTTAATATGACAGACAACAAAGCAACAATTGTCAAATCTGTTGGACTGACTAAGGTCTTTCGGGACTTCTGGAACCGCCCGAAAGCCCACGCGGTCAACGATATTGATTTTGACGTCCGGGAAGGTGAAGTCCTTGGTTTGCTCGGCCCCAATGGTTCCGGCAAATCCACAACGGTAAAAATGATCCTCGGCCTGCTGTATCCGACCGCGGGCACGCTTTCCGTATTCGGACGTTCGCCCAAAACTGTCGAAATCAAAAAAAATATCGGCTATCTCCCTGAGGAATCATACCTTTATAAGCATTTAACCGCGATGGAAACATTGGATTTCTTTGGTTCTTTGTTCAATTTATCTAAAACCGAGCGTCGCCATCGAAGTGAACAATTGCTTGACATGGTCGGCTTAAGTCATGTCCGCCGCCGTCCCGTCGGTGAATTTTCTAAAGGCATGGCGCGCCGTATTGGTCTGGCGCAGGCAATGATTAACGACCCGGATTTACTAATTCTTGACGAACCGACTTCCGGCCTTGACCCGATTGGCTGTAAAGAAGTTAAAGACTTGATAATGTTATTGAAAAAACGCGGCAAAACGGTTCTCATTACCAGTCATTTATTAAGCGATGTCGAAGACATTTGTGATCGCGCCATTATTCTTTACGGCGGCAAAATACGGGCGGAAGGATCATTGCAGAAATTATTGCTTGATACTGATGCCAGCCGTATTACAATGCCTTTGTTAAAACCGGAAGTTACCGCAAAGGTTATTAAGATTTTACGCGAAAACCTGCAAGGCGAGGAATTCATCATAGATCACCCGCGCCGTACCCTGGAAGAATTTTTCCTCGGCGTCATTGACCGGGCAAAAGCTGACAGCATCGAAAATTCCGGCGTAACCAGCGGCGGACAAATTGCCGGTTTCCTGAGTGAAGAAGAAGATAAATCTTCAGCCGTACTTGCGAAACTGGCCGCCAATGAAGAGCCTAGTGCCGCTTCTCTGGAAAAAGCGGATGTCAAAAAAGCAAAAGAAGCTGAAAAAATTAAAGCCGAAGCGGAAAATATTAAGCTGCGGAAGCTGACCGCCGAAAAAACTGTTGATTCGAAAGAAGAAAAAATAGAAAAAACGGACAGCGCTGAAACTAATGTTTCAGAAGCGGATGATAAATTGAAAGCTCTTCTCGGCGATAAATGACTTAGAGCATAAACAGGGATTACATGATGAAAGCTTTTTGGGCAATAATCAAACTTACATTTAAAAATGCGATACGTTCCCATATTTTTCAACTCCTGCTGTTCGTATTGGCTTTGTGTGTGATTTTCATCCCAACTACTATCAGCGGTGATGGAACGGCGCATGGATTTATTCAAATCTCCTTGAAATATTCTCTGGCGGCGGTGGCTTTTGTGTTGTCGCTTTCCTCCATCTGGTTAGGCTGTCAAATCATGAGCCGCGATGTTGAAAACTATGAACTGCACATGGTGGTCAGCAAACCGGCATCCCGAATTACAATTTGGCTGTCAAAATGGACGGGAGTTTGTATAATTCATCTGATACTGCTTTTTTCCGCGGCGACAGTGGTGTATTTTTCCGTGATCTGGCAGTATAATCGCCGCGATTTCAGTAAAATAGAAAAAATGCGCATTGACAATGAAGTCCTCGTCGGGCGGCGTGTGTTCATGCCGGTATTACCGGACATTAATGAGCTCGCCGGGAAATTACTGAAAAAAGAACAGGCGCGGGCGCAGGAACTTGGCCTTGATTTCAACGTTAAAAAAGCGTTCAAAGCCTGTAAGATTAAAGTTTCCTCCAGTTTTTCGGAACTTTTGCCCGGACAGTTGCGCACCTGGCAATATAAAAACCTGCCGGTTGAGGAAAAACGCCCTCTATACATCAGTTATCGTTTTTACGTCAATAAGGTTGACAGCTCCAAACAGCGCCTTTCTCATGGTATCTGGGGATACGGAGTTCCCAGGTTCACTGAAAAGAAAAGTGAGATTGAAGGCAAAGCGGCAGAGAAAGAATTCATTGGTTTCGACCTGTTCATGGAAAACCAGCCAAGACAATTTATGACCGGGGTTTTCAACGAAATAACCTTGCCGCCCGGCCTCATTGCCTCCAACGGGGAAGTCCGGGTTAATTTTGTCAATACGGATATGCAAAAATCTCCTTTTTTCACGCAGCCGGCCGACGGCCCCAAGCTTTTATTAAAACTAACGACTTTTGCGGGAAATTATTTCCGTGCGGTAGTTGTGCTTAGCCTGCAATTAATAATCCTTGCCGGGCTGGGCTGCGCGGCGGCGGCGGTATTATCAATGCCGACCGCGGTATTTGTCGTGATGTCTTATTTAATGTTCGGTAGTGTCGCCACTTACATGGTTGGGACTACTTATTTCGGCGGAGCCGGCGATTTTATCGCATACTGGGTTGGTAAAATTGTCTTGCTCGGTGTAATTCCAATGCAGAAATTTGAAGTTACCAATTACGTTGCCAATGGAGAATTAATAGAATTAACTTTAATGGGCAAACTGTTTTTACAATACTTTGTTCTTCGGGCCCTGCCGTTATTCCTGCTGGGAATGTACTTATACAGGCGTCGTGAATTAGGACTGGTTATCAGGAAGTAAATTATGATTAAATTTAAAAAAACCGCAATATATACTGCTGCATTTTTAATATCGGCCGCCTTGCTTATCGGGATTCATTACACTCAGAAACAGCTCGATGACAGCATCGAGGCAAACCATTTGCGTTTTACCGGGAAAATCAAAAACGCTCCGCCCTTAGTTGCTTTTACAACGGTTGCCCTGGGAAGTTTTCGCGGTATTCTCGCGGACTTTTTATGGCTGCGCGCCGCCAGTCTGCAGGACAAAGGCAATTATTTCGAAATGGTTCAGTTGGCTGACTGGATTCAAAAACTACAGCCCCGTTTCGCGGGCGCCGCCTCATATCTGGCCTGGAACATGGCTTACAATATTTCAGTAACCTGCTCAAACCGCGAAGACCGCTGGCGCTGGGTTAATGAAGGGGTCAAACTGCTTCGTTCAAGCTTGGAGTATAACCCTGAAGATGCTAACCTTTACAAAGAGTTAGGTTGGATATACCAACACAAAATGGGTAATATTCTGGACGATGCCAATCAACTTTACAAAAATCGTCTCGCTCTTTCCATGATGCGCGTTGTCGGCGTCAGTCCCGATTGGGAAAAAATGGCGAAAGCGCCGGCTGATTATAAAGCGTTCATGAAAAAATACCCGGAAAAAAAAGACAGTCCTTTCCGGGAGGCTCTGAAAAAATCCGGTATTGAAACTTACGATAAGCTGTATGAAGATTTCAAGAAGAACTCCGCGCTGCCGCAAAAATTCCTCACCGCTTTGAATAATCCGGCAATGGCGCTTGATTTAAGCGATTATTTCCGTGTCGCCTGGCTTTACGACAAATTCAAGCTCAAAGCAAGTGTGATCAACGAAATCAATAAGAAATACGGGCTCCTGGATTGGCGTTTGCCGGAAGCGCAAGCTATTTACTGGGCGACAATGGGCTTGAAAATGACTCCGTCGCATCGTGATATAGGTTGCGAGCGCATGATTACCCAAGCCTTGTTCGCGGCATTCAAATCCGGTAGAATTATGATGATTGACCGCAAAAATTACAATACGATAGTTTGCATGCCGAACTTAAAAGTTGTTGACGCGGTTCTCCGGGTTTATGATGAAGCCTACTTGAAAAACAATAAACAATCCAGTTTCCGCTCAGCTAAATTAAATTTCATGAAAGACGCGATTGTCCTTCTTTACAGTTACGGCAGCTTTTCCAAATCCAAAGAATACTACAAAAAACTCCGTAAGGAGGAACCGGGCAAATATCGCCGTGGTTTCATGTCTTTCCTCTGCCGGGAGTGGGCTGAGGATATGCGGGATGCTTCCGTAAAATCCGCGACGAATATTATTGGCGGTTTGATTTACAGCAGTTTGAATTATATGGTTAACGGCGACATGGAAAAAGCGGTCGCGCATGAACGCATAGCCAAATATCTTTACAGAAATTATCAGAAAGCCAATGCCGGCGTAAAAGAACGTGTTGGCCTGGCTCCTTACAAAATCCTCAAGGCTGGAATGATTCAAGCGGCGTTGAAATCATTCCCGCCGGTAATGGCTCAAATACTTCGCGCCAAAATAAAGACAGATAAAAAGTCTAAGGAAAAAGAGAAAAAAATATCTCGCGGTGCTGTTATGCCCGGATTTTCATATTGATTTTTCGTCTTGCGTGACATCAACAATATCAGCTCATATAAGGGAGAAAATAAATATGGCTTTATTTAACAGTGGAAAATCAAAATATTCGACAGTAAAAATAAATTCATCGAGTTCCCGCAAGCGGGATATACCCGAAGGTTTATGGATAAAGTGCCGCAAATGTATGCGTACTCTCTACAAAAAGGCTATTGCCAAAAATCTCAACATCTGCCCGCATTGCAATTATCATTCACCTTTAAGTGCGTTTAAACGCATTGAACTTTTGACCGATGCCGGCAGTTTTGAGGAAATCGACGCACAGCTTGAGTCAGTCGACCCCTTGAAGTTCGTCGACTCTCAAAAATATACTGACCGTTTGATTAAAAACAAAGCAAAAACCGGGATGAAAGAAGGTATTGTTTGCGGAACTGCGACTCTTGACGGTCAAAAATACGCTTTGGGAGTTATGGATTTTCGTTTCCTCGGAGCTTCCATGGGCTCTGCGCTTGGAGAAAAAATCACCCGCTTGCTCGAAAAAGCTTTGAAATTAAAAATACCGGCGGTTCTGGTTACCGCCAGCGGCGGGGCACGAATGCAGGAAGGCATATTAAGCTTAATGCAAATGCCCAAGACCTGTGCCGTGCTGGAACGCCTGGCGGAAGCCGATTTGCCCTATATTGTTATTATGACACATCCTACTTACGGCGGGGTAACGGCCAGTTTCGCGGTTTTAGGAGATTTAATTTTAGCCGAACCCGGCGCGATGATCGGATTTGCCGGTCCCAGGGTTATTCAGGAGACCACTAACGCCGTCTTGCCTAAAGGCTTCCAGACGGCGGAATTCCTGCTTGAAAAAGGCCTGGTTGACAGAGTGATTGACCGTAAAAATTTGCGGAATGAATTATCGCTTTGCCTTGACTATCTCACGAAATAGTGTATAGTCATGATTTTGACAGCTGAATTTCTGCGTCATCGGACCGGATCCTATGCACTGGTCTCCTGCTAACCGAGTCAGATGGGGAACCAAGCAGCTCCATGCAATGAGCCAGGTGCTGTAGGCCAATCTGTTTCGATGGCGCTTTTTTTTGTACATATAACACAGGCGGGATACTTTGATGAAACGAATTGACGGACGTAAATTTGATGAACTGCGCAAAATAAAATTCACAAAAAATTATCTGGCTCATCCTTTAGCATCTGCATTGATTGAAGTCGGCGGCACAAAAGTTGTCTGCGCGGTCAGCATGGAAAACCGGGTGCCGCCATGGATGCGCCAGCAAAATGTCCCCGGCGGCTGGCTCACTTGCGAATACGGCATGCTGCCGGCATCCACCCACAGCCGCATGCGGCGCGAAGCTTCCAACGGCAAACAAGGCGGCAGAACCGTCGAAATTCAGCGTTTAATCGGCCGCAGTCTGCGCGGCGTGATTGATTTGCAGAAAATCGGACAGAATACAATCAATATTGACTGTGATGTCCTTGATGCCGACGGCGGCACACGCTGCGCGGGCATTACCGGGGCGGCGACAGCATTGCACCTGGCGGCAAAAGCAGCGAAATTCAAATGCAATCCGGTCAATGAACTAGTTGCCGCCGTCAGTGTCGGCATCGTTGACGGGCAAGCCGTTCTCGACCTCTGTTACGAAGAAGACTGCGGCGCGGAAGTTGACATGAACATAGTCATGACCGAATCCGGTAAATTCATTGAGATACAGGGCACTGCCGAGGAAAAACCTTTTTCCCGTGCTCAATTCAACGAAATGATGGATTTAGCGGAAAAAGGTTTAAAGGAAATTTTCAAAATGCAGCACAATATAATCGACGGCAATTCCAATAAAGCGCCCCGTCCCAAGCGCATGAATCCCAACAAAGGGCTTGGTTCCATCGGCGATGTTCTGAATGACGTTAAACTTTAAATGATTTACAGCGCGGAGTGAAAATGAACGAATATCAAGTAATCGCCAGAAAATGGAGACCACAGCGTTTCAGCGATGTTGTTGGCCAGGAGCATGTTGTAAAGACACTGAAAAATGCTATCCGTCAACAACGGACGGCGCATGCTTACTTATTTGTCGGCCCCCGCGGTATCGGGAAAACCACGACGGCGCGTATTTTCGCCAAAGCCTTGAACTGCGCGGCTCCCGAAGACGGCGAACCATGCTGTAAATGTCAATCCTGCGTAAGCATTGCCGAAGAAAATAATATCGACGTTATTGAAATCGATGCCGCCAGCCAGAATTCCGTTGACAATATCCGTGATTTGCGCGACGAAGTATTGCACATGCCCATCAGCTGCCGCTACAAAATCTATATTATCGACGAAGTTCACATGTTGAGCAAGAGCGCCTGGAACGCGTTGCTCAAGACTGTTGAAGAACCCCCCGCGCACGTCAAATTTATTTTCGCGACGACCGAAGTTCACATGGTTCTGGCGACAATTATTTCCCGTTGTCAGCGTTTTGATTTAAAACCGATTTCAAGCGGCCTGATCTCCACACGGCTCGCGGAAATCGCCGCCGCGGAAAAAGTTATAATATCACCGGAAGCGATAAGCGCGATTGCCCGCGCCGCGGATGGCGGAATGCGCGACGCACAATCCCTGCTTGATCAAATGATCGCTTTTTTCAGCGGTAATGACCGGGAAATCAGCGAAGAACAAGTTTTATCATTATTCGGCCTGACCGGATCAAATGATTTGGTAAAAATAGTGAGCGCGATACTTAACAACGATCGCGGCGGAGTAGTCGCGGCAATTCATACTCTCGCGGTCAAAGGCAAAAACCTCGAAACGCTGTTCAGCGACATTCTAAATTATCTCCGGGGAATACAGCTTTGCCATCTTTTGAGCAACCCGGAAGCCGTCCTCGAAAGCGATCCTGAAAGCATTAAACGTTTCCGTGAACTCGGCGGAAATATTAATCCTGACACAATTCAAATTTTAATGGAAAACCTTTCCTCAGTCGGACGGGTTCTCCACGACGCTATCAATAAACAAGTGTTCCTTGAAACCATTATCCTGAAAGCAATGCGCATCGCGCATTCCGTTAAAATAGCGGATTTGATCGCGCGTTTGAATTATCTGCGCAAAGCCGGTGATTTGAAATTCCTGGAGCAAATTCCCGCGACAAGCACCCCCGCAAACATCCCGGAACCAGTGAAAACCGTCGTCGCTCCAGTAGAAACAGCAGTACCCGAATCCAAACCTGAGCCTGTTTCGCCTTCCGAACCGGAGTTAAAATTTGATCCCGCGCCCGAAGCGGAAGCGGTTAAAGACGAGCTGACTCCAAATAGTTTATGGCAGCAGACAATTAAATTTATAAAAGCAGATAACCTTGTTGACCCGACGGCAGTGAATTACATGAATGAAGGGAGTCCGCAAAGTTTTGAAAATTCCATGTTAAGTGTTATTTTTTATGAAGAGTTCGACGCCGCACATTATACCGCGGTCAAAAAGATTTTGCCGTCGATTCACAGAGCGGTTCAAGCAATTACGGGCGACTGGGCTGTAACCGTTGATCTAATCCACAAGGAAGGCGTCAGGGCTATTCATAAAAAAGTCGAAGACGAAATCCCCGAGCCCGAAGCGGAGGAACTGGCTCTTTCGACGGAAACAAACGGCGAAAACATGCCGGTTGAAACCCGGACAAAGAATGTGACCAGCGTCGTCGGTGATAAAGAAGTCGTCGATGCGGTCAAACAAAAAGAAATAGTGAACGCTTCTTTGGATTTATTCGGCGGCACTATCGTAGATGTTCACGGTTAAGATTTATAATTTAGAAACTAAGGAAACAATATGTTTGGAAATTTAGGTGAAATGGCCGGCCTTATGAAAAAGGCAAAAGATATGAAGCAGAATATTGCAAAAATGAAAGAAGAAATATCGGGCAGTGAATTTTACGGGACTTGTCCCGGCGACAAAGTCAGCGTCGTTCTCAGTGGCGATTTTCAAGTACGGCAAATCAAGATTTCCCCTGACGCGGCGGCGGATATTGAAGCTCTCGAGGATTTAGTTAAAACCGCCGTCAACAGCGCGGTATCTTCTGCTCAAAGCAATATTCAGGAAAAAATGAAAGAAGTTACCGGCGGAATTAACATCCCGGGATTATTCTAAGCGGCATATTATGAGATTGGGGTGAAAGGAAAAACTTTTTGTTTTTTTTAATATAACGAGGCCGACGTATCGGCTCCTTTCCCCCAAAACCCCCTTTTCCTTTTCAAAAACTTTTGGGATACCAAGTTCACTCAGGCAACAAGTTGCCTGTTTAAACTTGGGAGTTTGTGTAAAAATAGAGAAATAGTGGAGACGCTTAATATGGTTGAATTCAAATATCCAGAGGCTCTTGAGGAAATTATCATTCATCTGAAACGTTTGCCGGGCATCGGCAGGCGGACGGCTGAACGTCTTGCCCTTGCCATGCTCAAATGGAAAGGCGAAAAAATTATAGCATTTGGTGAATCTCTGCAAAAATTACCTTTGACGGTAACTTTTTGTCCTGAATGCGGTGGTCTCGCCGAAAACGACGAAAAATGTTTAATTTGTCAGGCACCCGGCCGCGATACAAAACTGCTTTGTGTGCTTGAAGATTTCAGTCAGATAATGTCTATAGAAAGCAGCAGTTATTACAAAGGCCTCTATCATGTTCTCGGCGGTAAACTCAGCCCGCTTCAAAACCGTTCCGCCGCAGACTTGAATATCGATACTTTGCTCCAGCGCATCGACAAACTCGAGATTCGGGAAATAATCCTGGCGCTCAGCCCTGATGTTGAAGGCCAGGCTACTGCAGTATATATCGCGAATTTGCTCAAAGATAAAGCAGTTAAAATTACCCGTTTGGCGCAGGGGCTTCCTGCGGGTGCGGATATTTCTTTTGCTGATGCTGCGACTATTGGGGCTGCGCTCACGGGAAGAAGAAATATATAAAAGCCGGATGTAACGGCCCCGTGATCCAACGGCGGGCAGCGTTGGTCGAAATCTCCAATTTCGAAACTTAAGCGGCTTGCCGCGCATTAGACCAATTCCGCTCTCGAAAAGCGAAGCTTTCAAAAAATAAGCTTGCGATATTTTTTTAAAGACCTGAGCGGTCGAGCTCTCCCTCAACTCTATATTTCCCGCGTGAGCGTTTTTAAAATCCCTTGCAGGGGATTTCCCTCCACTGCCCCCGGCAACGCCGTGGGTATTATGCCCCCGGCGAGTCGTTCCCTGTAAGGGAACTTCAATATTCCGCACAACTCTATAAGCTTTTACTTTTGATTACTTGAACAATAAACTTAATGGAAGTATATATAATTAAGCTGAAAAATTGTCATAATATTGTCAGTAAAATCAGGGAAGGAAATTGTTATGAAAACTTGGATATCTATAATGTTTTTAAACTGATTCCATTAAGGAAATGTATGAATGCCAATCAAAGCTAGTACACTATACAGCTTAAATGTTCGCATTGTATATAAAAAATGTAGCTCAAGCGTCTCGCTTGAATATCTTCACAACCGAGACGGTTGTGCTACATTAATTTATGAAAAAAATACGAAGTTTTAAATTTTACAGTATACTAGATGGGCTCTTTAGTAAAATAGAAAACAAGAATAAATTGGTAACTAAAAGTAATGAATAAAAAGTTTCTTGATAAATTTAAAATTTGTGATGAAGAGATGCTCTTAGAATTTTTTATTTTATATTCGAGATTAGAATATGCATTAAAACGAACTGGCTTTTTAAAAAGTACAGATAATGCACAAGCAGATTGGGATGATTTTATTTCAAATATTAAAGATAAGTTCGATAAAAACAAAAATGAAAAACTTGAAAAAGCTGTAAAATATTTATTAGAATATCCAGCAAAAAAGCAAGTTACTAATGGAAAACTTGATTTTGTGTCTTGCCCAACGACAAGTTCAGGTTCTGACATAATTCGCCTTCGTCACTGTATTAGAATTACAAGAAATAATTTGTTTCATGGCGGTAAATATTCTCAAGGTTCAGTTGAAGGAGCTGAGAGAAATAAAGAACTTCTTGAAAACAGCATTGTTGTCATCAAAGAATTTATTAGGCTAAACCGAAAGGTTAATAATGCATTTGGGAACATGGAATAATATTGTTAATAAATATTATTATTTCAAGCGCATACCAATAATACTGTAACTAAATCACTTGCATCTTTTTGTAGTTCCCTTGCAGGGATTTTAAAAAACGCTCACGCGGGAAATATAAAGTTGCGGAAAAGGCTCGAACGTTCGCATCTTTTCAAAAAATATCGCTTCGCTTTTTTTGAAAAGCCTCACTTTTCGAGGCGGAATTGGTCTAATGCGCGGCAAGCCGCTTAAGTTTCGAAATTGGAGATTTCGACCAACGCTGCCCGCCGCCAAACAAGTTTGGATTTATTATGACTGACTTACATACTGCAATCATAATTGCTCGAAAAAGTATATCCATATATCGAAGGCGACGTTCGCCCACGGGGCCGTTACGTCCGGCTTTTTTATATTTTTCTTCCCGAAAGCCTTAGTTCTATTGCTTGTAAAAACACATATATGCAGTAATTTAATAAGTAATAGAATAAAATGATTTAACCTAGCTCACGGGAGACAATTTTAATGTCGGAAAACATTGACAATGCAGTTAATCCAACCAGCGAATACAGCGCCGACCAAATAACCGTTTTAGAAGGCCTTGAAGCAGTTAGACTGCGCCCGAGTATGTACATCGGCGATACCAGTCAACGCGGTTTACACCATCTGGTTTACGAAGTTGTCGATAACAGTATTGACGAAGCTTTAGCCGGTTACGCGTCTGAAATAAAAGTAATTATTCATCAGGATAACAGTATCACCGTCCAGGATGACGGACGCGGTATTCCCGTGGATATACATGAAGGCGAAGGTAAACCCGCAGTGGAAGTTGTAATGACAGTGCTTCACGCCGGCGGTAAATTCGATCATAATTCCTACAAAGTGTCCGGTGGACTGCATGGAGTGGGTGTTTCCTGCGTAAACGCGCTCAGCAAATGGCTTGACGTGGAAGTCGCTCGCGAAGGTGCCGCTTACCACATGCGTTTTGAACGCGGCGACACCGCTAAACAATTGACAAAATTATATGATACCGACAAACAAGGCACAAAAGTAAGCTTTATGCCCGATCCCGAAATCTTTTCCGAAAGCGTTTATGTCTGGGATATTCTGGCCAAACGTTTACGTGAACTGGCATTTTTGAATCGTGGAATTACAATTTCATTGACCGATGAGCGCGGCGATGAAAATGACAGTATCCGCAAAGAGATTTTTTATTATGAAGGCGGAATTTGCGAATTTGTTACTATGCTCAATGAGAACAAGCAGGTTCTTTCTTCCGAAGTAATTTATCTGTCTAAAACCAAAAATAATATCGAAGTTGAACTGGGCATGCAGTACAATGACGGATTCAGCGAAAATATTTTCAGCTATACCAATAATATTAACACTATTGAAGGCGGTACGCATTTAACCGGTTTCCAGACCGCTTTGACCCGTACTGTTAACGCATACGCCCGCAAGAACAACTTTCTCAAGAACGACAAACCGATGAGCGGTAATGATACCCGTGAAGGTTTAACCGCTGTAATCAGCGTTAAAGTTCCTGATCCGCAGTTTGAGGGACAGACAAAAACAAAGCTCGGCAACAGTGACGTTCGCGGAATTGTTGAATCTATTGTCAACGAAGGACTTGGAGAGTTCCTTGAGGAAAATCCAAGTGTTGCCAAAGAGGTCATAAATAAAGCCATGACCGCCGCGCGAGCCCGCGAAGCGGCCCGCAAAGCCCGCGAACTGGTACAGCGCAAAGGCGCTTTGGATGGTTTCAGCCTGCCGGGTAAATTAGCGGACTGTTCCAGCCGCGACCCCGAAAAAAGTGAATTGTATATCGTGGAAGGGGATTCCGCGGGCGGTTCCGCCAAACAGGGACGCGACAGTTCTTTCCAGGCGATTCTGCCGATTCGCGGTAAATTGCTTAACGTGGAAAAAGCCCGCCTCGACAAAGTTCTGCAAAATAAAGAAATTCAATCACTGGTCGCCGCGGTAGGCTGTGGTATTGGTGAGGATTTCGATGTGGAAAAAGCCCGTTATCACCGGGTCGTAATCATGACGGATGCGGACGTTGACGGTTCGCACATTCGAACTTTGCTTTTGACTTTCTTCTACCGCCAGATGAAACCACTCATTGAAGCCGGTTATGTTTATATCGCCAATCCGCCTTTGTTCAAGGTGCGCCGGCGCAAAAAAGAACGTTATATTGATACTGAAGGACAATTGGATAATTACCTGACCGAACTGGGTTCTGAGGATATTGAAGTCTGTGATGCCGGTAATAATGCGCTTGACATGGAAAAAGTTAATAAATTAGTCCAACTGTTTTTCAAGGTGCAGAATATATCTATTGGCCTGCAGCGTTCCGGCATTGAAGCGGATACATATTTTTCGCAAATCCTGGAAAACGGTGATTTGCCGACCGCGAAAATCAATGTCCGTGAAAATGATGGAAGCATTTCTACTAAATACATCTACTCCGACGAAGAAGAAGAAGCGTTCATCAGGGAAGTTAAAGAGCGCTTGGGCACATTTGAGGATGACGCTGAAACAGCACCACCGGCTGAAGAAGATGACAGCGAGCCTGTTGATGCCGAAGCTGAAGTTGATGCCGAAGCTGAAGTTGATGCCGAAGCTGAAGTTGATGCCGAAGCTGAAGTTGATGCCGAAGCTGAAGTTGATGCTGACCTTGACGCTGAAGATGATGAAAAGCTTGACGATTCAGCAGTAGTAAACTCAGCTATTGATGTAATCAACATTTTAGAGGTTGAACAATGCAAAGAAATCATTGATGAGCTCAAAACTTTAGATCTGGCCGCCAAAAACATCTTTGGCGAAAGTGCCTGCCTGTTCAAAGTGAAAAACGGCGACAAGGAGGAAGAAATTTTCAGCGTTGAAGAGTTATTCAACGCGATCAAGCAAAATGGCCGTCAGGGTTTGCATATTCAACGTTACAAAGGCCTTGGCGAGATGAATGCGGAGCAGCTCTGGGAAACAACGATGGACCCGGATACGCGTAAAATGATTACCGTTACCATGGAGGATATGGTTGAGGCGGAACGGATGTTTACATTGTTAATGGGCGATGTTGTTGAACCTCGCCGTAATTATATCGAAAAATACGCGGCAACGGTTAAAAACCTGGATATTTAATTTGGAGTGACGGATAAAATGGCAAAAGAAAAAAGACCCCCGATAAAAGCATGGGACAAAGACGCGGATCGCGCTAAAGATTTGGATATCGCCTTAAGCCAGATAGAAAAAACCTACGGCAAAGGCTCAATTATGCGGCTTGGCGACGATGCGAGAATGTATGCGGATGTACCGACGATCAGCACCGGAGCTTTGGGATTGGATATTGCCCTGGGTATCGGCGGCTTGCCGCGTGGCCGGGTGATTGAAGTTTTCGGCCCTGAATCTTCCGGTAAAACAACTTTGTGCCTGCATGTCATTGCCAATGCCCAGCGCGCCGGCGGAACCGCCGCGATTATTGACGCGGAACACGCCATCGATCCGGTTTACGCGCGAAAAATTGGTGTTGATACGGATAAATTATTAATCTCACAGCCGGACTGCGGTGAAGACGCCTTAAACATTACGGACACCCTCGTCCGCAGTAACGCGGTTGACGTTCTGGTTATCGATTCGGTTGCGGCTTTGATACCGCGCGCCGAGCTCGAGGGCCAGATGGGAGATTCCCACATGGGTTTGCAGGCGCGCCTGATGTCCCAGGCCCTGCGCAAGCTTGCCGGGGCGGCCAACCGGAGCCGAACCTGTATTATTTTCACCAATCAGATTCGCATGAAAATCGGTGTGATGTTCGGCAGCCCGGAAACCACCACCGGCGGTAACGCCTTAAAATTTTATTCTTCAATCCGCATGGATATTCGCCGGATAGGCCAGATCAAAAACGCGGCCGGCGATGTCCTCGGCAACCGTACCCGGGTCAAAGTCATTAAAAATAAAATGGCGCCGCCGTTTAAAATCGCGGAATTCGACATCATCTATTCTGAAGGTATTTCCCGCACCGGTTCTATCCTTGATGTCGCTTTGGACAATGACATAATAGAAAAACGCGGTTCCTGGTTCTCCTTTGGCGGCGAACAACTCGGGCAGGGACGCGAAGCCACTAAGATTTTGCTTCAGGAAGATAGCGGAATGCAGGATAAAATACTCCAGGCGATCAGGGAAAAACTCAATCCTGACCCTGAAGGCGCGGAACAGAAAACGGAACCGGAAGAAGAAAATCCGGCGACAGCGGAAGCTTAAGTTTATCGACCTTGTTTTTACAAGAGGAATAAGTATGTTAAAACTGTTTCATAGCAAAGCTGTGTTGAGAGTGCTTACGGGTATATTTTTTTGTTGTTTTTTCAGCGTTCTTAACGCGCAGGATGTGCCGCGCTCGCGCGCGCTCGGCGATGCCGCGCTCAAAGCTAATGACTATAAACGGGCGATCAAATTCTACAGCCAATATAAATTGGCTTCCGCAGGTGATAGAAAGCATCTGCGTGCTGCTTACATTCGTTTACTTTCAGCGTACATAAGTGCCTCGAATATTCCCGGCGCCAAACGCGAACTCGCGGCTTTCTCCAAAGCTTTTCCTCTCAACAGCGATAATCATAAAGTCCTTTATCAGTCCAGCATTTTCATGCTCGAACGCAAATACAAAGACGCTGAAAAATTATTGCGTTCCGCGCTGAAAACGAAAATAAGCCAAAAAGATTTATATTTTGAACTGCTTTCGACTTTGGGCCTCAGCCTGAGACGGCAGAAACACTGGCAGGACGCGGTCAAGGTTTACGCTCTGCTGGAACAGCAGGCGAAAGGTACTCCAGTGGAATTTACCGCATTCCAGCAAAAATTATTTTGCCTGATTATGGGTGAAGATTTAATAGAAAGCAAAAAGCTTTTTGCCGAGAGTAAAAAATTCAAACTCAATATCGATTACTCCCAGATTAAATTGCTTTTTTTGCTGCAGATGATCAAAGAAAAGAAATTTTCCGAATTGCGTCATACCTACGCGAAAGCAATGAAAGACATTGAAATCAGGCCGAATCCACTGGTATACAAAATTGCTCAAATCGCGATAAAACATTTTTTTAAAAACGACAAGCCCGAAGACGCGATAATATTTTTACGTAATGCTTTCAAGTTCGCGCCGAACAATTACGAACGCAGGGACAGTCTGCTTTTACTCATAAATACTTATGCCAGGGTCAAACAGAATGATCAGGCAATCAAAGCGGCATTGAAATATATTCAGATATATTATGATGACCCTAAAACCCCGGAGGTTCAACTTCAATGCGCCCGCCTGATGGCTTCGGAAAAAATGTTTACTGAAGCGCTCGCGATTTATACCACATTACTTAAAGAACCTCGTTTAATCCCGAAACAACGCATTACCGTTGCCCGGGAAGCGGCAATAATTTACGAATTTAACGGAGCTATCGGCAAAGCCATACGCATGCTGTCAATAATTTATGATGTCGCGACAAATACCGCTGAAAAAATGGAAGGCAAGTATTTACAGGGGCAATTATACTATAAGAACAAAGAGTTTATTGAAGCGGCGGCGGCTTTCGAGGAGGTAATGGTGCAGAAATCTCCCTGGCAAAACCGTGCCGTCTACTGGGCTTTGCAATCTCAACTCCATTTGAAAGATTACGCGAAAGCTTTGTATATCGCGAAAGAATTACGCAATAATAAAAAGAGTGAGCAGTTCGCCTCCACTGGACAGTATTATTCCGCCTACTGCCAGGAACAACTCGGTAAAACCGATGAGGCTTTGAAAAATTATCAAATTTTCGCTAAACTTTACCCGAAAGCTGAACTCGCTCCAATGGCTCTGTTTGCCGCCGGTAAAATCCTGTTCACACAAAAAAAATTCGCTGAAGTCGTGAATATATTTAAAGATTTCCCGGCAAAATATCCCAAAAATGAATTCGCGCCAAACGCCTTGTACAAAAGCATTTTCGCCTGCTATCAGCTCCGGAAATGGGACGAAATGGAAAAAGCTGTTCGTTTACTGGCCAAAAACTATCCTGAGTCCAAATACAGTGTTGCGGCGGAGTTCTGGCTCATCGACTGTTTGCGCAATCGCGGACAATACGATGAGGCGGAAGCATGGATTCAGAAAATGATGAAAAAATATTCCACGAACCCGGAAATCTCCGCACAATTACTTTATGACTGCGCGTTAGTCTGTTCTTATTCCCGAAAATCACAACAAGCCTTGAAAAATCTTGAAAAGCTTTTCAAAGAATATCCGAAAAATAATATCAACGCAAAAGCTTTGTTTCTCGCCGGCGATATTACTTCCAGAGAAGGCAATTACGCTTTGGCGGCGATTTACTACCGCCGTGCCGCGAAATTACGTCCCCAATCCGATTTTGAAATTGCTTGTATCGGGCGCATCGCTGACTGTGATTACAGCCTTTACAACAATACTTTTGATCCGAAACTGCTCAAAAAAGCAGCTCAAGGATATGAAAATTTATTAAAGCTGAAAAAAATGACTCCGTCAATTCGCAATCAAAGCAAATATAAACTTGGACGCTGCTATGAGTTGCTGAATAAGGAAAACGATGCCCTTGACATGTATAATGAGCTGCTTTACGGCTATCAGGTTGATCTGGAAAATGGTCTCAAAAGGAAACCGGTATGGATAGTGAAAGCGGCCAGCGCGGCAGTCCTCATGTATTTAAAAATGGATACCCCGGAAGCTGCACAGGAAGCCATCCGGGTATATCGTTTATTGAAGAAAATGAAGTTAAAAACCGGCGAAAACCTTGACGGTTTTATAAGGAATATTCAAAACAAGTACAATCTTGACGAAAACCCTGTAAATTAAGGACGGATTATGTTATTTTTAAAGTTAATGAACAATGGCGGCCCGATAATGTGGCCTATTCTTTTGTGCAGTTTAGTCGCGATGTTTGTTTTTATTGAAAAATGGTTTCAGTTTCACCGCGAACAGATCAACGTCAAGGAATTAGTCAAAGGAGTGCTTAATGTCTTAAAGCGCGATGGTTTCATCGAAGCGATCAGTCTTTGCGACAACACCCCGGGGCCGGCGGCGCGGATCCTGGCTTCCGCGATTCTGGCTTATGAACGCGGCAACGCGGATATCAAACAAGTAATAAAAGATAACAACCTGGTGGAAATCCCGCGTTTGGAAAGACATTTGAATATTTTAGCGTCCATTGGCTATGTGGCTCCGCTGCTGGGATTACTGGGAACAGTTATCGGCATGATGCTTGCTTTTGAAGTCATTCATGACAAAACGGTTTATTTATCGGCCGGCGATTTGTCGCAAAGCATCGGCATGGCCCTGACCACGACCGCGGCGGGTTTGTGCGTGGCGATTCCATGTTATCTCGGCTATAATTATTTGATTGCCCGCTTGAATTCAATTGCCCTGGACATGGAAAAGGCGGCTTCTGAAATAACCCATTTCTTCAAACATAATCATCCCGTCCCCAAGGAGAAAAGAAAAATCGCGGAGGAAGCATGAAATCCACACCATATTCACGAAGTTTCAAACCAACGCTTACCCAGCTCAGCGGCCGTCCCGACCTGACGCCGATGGTGGATGTTTTATTCCTTTTATTGATTTTCTTTATGATCGGCAGTTCTTTCGTGCAGGTTTCCGGAGTAAAAGTGGATTTGCCGCAAACTACAACGGCAAAAACTCTCGGTATTGAAAAATCTGTCATCACGCTGGCGCGCGGTGAGAATAAAAACTTAATGTTCTTCAATGAAAAAAAAGTTTCATGGGAGCAACTGAAACAGCACCTGGCGGATGTCAGGAATTTATCAGCTTCCGGTACAGTCATCATTCGTGCGGATCGCCTGATTCCTTTCGGGGTAGTCGCTAAACTCATGGCCTTGACCGAAAATGCCAATGTTGCCGCGATTATTGCGACAACTCCGCAACAGAAACAAAAAGAAACGGAATTTGATGCTGACGACAACAACAATTAAAAAAGTTTCCCGGGCTCAGCGGAAAATCTTTTTTGAAGCGATAACTTTAACCTTATTGCTGCATGGACTGCTGCTGGTTCTGTTTGTGTATACGCCCCCGGCGAAGCTTTACAGCAATACCGGGACAGCGGGGGTTGCTTTTATGAATCTGGCGAATCAAAGCCCGGAAAAAAGACAGGAACTGCTTAACTGGCTGGAATATCATGACCCGAGTTTAATTTCCGCCCCTAACGCGAAATATGGTTATAATCAGTTAAATCCCCGCGTTAATTTCCGCGGAGCGCGGCCGGATACGAACTACCGGAATGTTCTGCCGGAAAGCCCAAAAAGTTCTCCAAAAAAATTTACGCCTTTAACTACGCACAAGCAGGCGGAAAACGATTTATCACAGAATTTCATTTTTCATCGTCCGGGACAAATTTCAATTTCCGGAACGGTGAAGCAAAAGCCATCGCTTCCGCAAGTAAAATATCCTTTAATCAAACGCGGCGATACAGTTTTGCGATTATCTTTATCGCCGGCTTTGGTGCAAAGAGCACTGGAATTAGAAGCAAAATCGATGGACATCTATTTCCGCCCGGGACGGGTCAAACTGCTGCCGCGCGTAATGATAGTGAATTCATCAGGCAAACGCGACTTTGACAGCGCGGTATTGCGGGAACTTTTGCTGCGGTTTAATGACATTTCGCAAGATCACAAAGATTTCAGAATTAAGATTCAGTGGCGGAAGGAGGCTTCAGAATGATTGGGATTGACCTCACTACCGGCTTATTAATCTATTTATTTATATGGCTGATAACGATTGCGGTCTTATGGATACGCGAGCTCAGGCGGGTAAAGGCACATGACTGGAGTATCAGCAGCAACCGTTTATTCCGCTGTAATTCGTGCCATTTCTCGTTCCTGGTAAAAGACGAACATGCCAACTTAGTACGCTGTCCCCGCTGTAACGCAATGTGCATCCTCTTCAAAAAACGATAAAGATTAATGATAATTTTCAGTAGCTACTCAGAATTCAGAATGAGAGAGTCGGCAAGCACATTCGAAAACTTGACGGTTTGGCTTATCTTCTGCAGTTTGACGTGAAATTTGATGTTTTTCGAGTCTGGCAGTGGACTTCTATTTCGCAATTATCTCGTATCAACTTTTTTATTCTTTGCCGCACATCCTCTTCAAAACGTTTAATATAATCGCGGGAAAAATCCAGGATTGATAGTTCCTGATTAAATATTAATACCAATTTGCAATCTAAGGGATAGTATCAGTAAAAAAACCTCAACGAGGTTTCTTATCGTAGCCCAGTGCAACGCGCTGGGTATAGAATAAGATATA